>UMFI01017987.1_pt1 | contig 21312 bp, 16 predicted proteins | sample 1964951 | NCBI WGS metagenome assembly UMFI01 (sample SAMEA4836040, study PRJEB28245) | human gut metagenome | biome: gut microbiome; material: fecal sample | place: Denmark | collected 2008 | reverse complement strand
GGGCTAGTACAAACCACCGGCTAAGCCGGTGGTTTTGATTTGTACATTCTTCAAAAATTTATAAAGGAGTAAGATTTTACTGTCTATAATACTCCAAGAAATCCCTCAGCTTCACAGAAGCATCCTCAAGCACTTCCACACGAGGCAGATAAACTACTCTGAAATGATCCGGATCCTTCCAGTTAAATCCGCTTCCATGCACGATCAGAATCTTCTTCTCACGAAGCAGATCCAGAGCAAACTGCTCATCATTTGTAATGTTAAACTTCTTCGTATCAATCTTCGGGAAGATATAAAAAGCAGCTTTTGGTTTCACTGCACTGATACCAGGGATATCACACAATGCATTATAAATAAACTCTCTCTGTTCATAAATACGTCCACCAGGAATGATGTAATCATTGACACTCTGATGGCCGCCAAGTGCTGTCTGGACAACTGCCTGTGCAGGAACATTGGAACAAAGGCGCATATTTGATAACATATTTAAACCTTCAATATAATCCCTCGCGATCGCCTTATTACCACTTAAGATCATCCATCCGATACGGAAACCAGCGATCATATGAGACTTGGATAAACCAGAGAATGTCACACAGAACAGATCTGGAGCTAAGGAAGCAATAGATACATGTTCTTCTCCATCCATCACCAGACGGTCATAAATCTCATCAGAGAAGATCATCAACTGATGTTCTCTCGCGATATCAACGATCTGCTGTAAGACTTCTCTTGGATAAAGAGCCCCCGTTGGATTGTTAGGATTGATCAGAACGATCGCTTTTGTACGGGAATTTACCTTTCGCTTGATATCTTCCATATCAGGATACCATTCAGACTGTTCATCACAGATATAATGAACTGCTTTCCCGCCAGCAAGCGTTGCACAAGCCGTCCATAAAGGATAATCCGGAGAAGGGATCAAGATCTCATCCCCATCATCTAATAAAGCAGACATTGACAGATTGATCAGCTCACTGACACCATTTCCAGTATAAATGTCGTCGATATCAACATTTGGGATCTTCTTAAGCTGCGCATACTGCATGATCGCCTTTCTTGCAGCAAATAATCCCTGAGAAGCAGAATATCCCTGGCAGTCAGCTAACTGATGTCTCATATCATAGATGACTTCATCCGGGGTTCTGAAACCAAATGGAGCAGGATTCCCGATATTTAATTTTAGGATATGAGTTCCATTACGTTCCATGCGGTTCGCTTCATCTACGACAGGACCACGTACATCGTAAAGTACATTATCTAATTTGGTAGATTTGCTAAATGTTCTCCTTGGAGAAGTTCCCAGATTCACAGCATTCCCTCCATTTCCAGAAAGCCAGTCAGCATCAACATCAAGAGTTTCAGATAAGAAATGAAGAATCTCTGCACGAGGAACCGTCTTGCCGCTGACATACTGGCTGATATGACTTTTCCCGACCTTGACTCCGGCAGTCTCTGCTGCATGAATAAGATCAACCTGTTTCATATGTTTTTGTTCCATTGCAGACTTCAAACGATCTGCAAAGGTAAATGTCTGATTCATAACACCCTCCGATAAAAGTTCAAAATAAAATTCAAAGTTCAAATGATTTTGTTTAATATAGCACAAAAACAAGAAAAGTTCAATAAAAAGTTCAAAATAAAAGCCGAAAGTTCAAAGAAACAATATACAAAATAAGAAAGAAAATTAAAGTTCGACAAAAAGTACAAAGATTTGTATTGAAATTTAGAAAATATATGCTATACTTTGGAAAGTATAAATAATTAACACAAAGTGTAAAAATAAATGGGGATGAAATAGAATATGGAAGCAACAAGATTACAGATGCAGAACTTCCTAATCTTTTTATTAGATCTGGTGGGAGTTACTGTTGGTTATTTTGCAGCAGTATGGCTGCGGTTTGGAAATATTGAAACAGGGTATACCGTGATGGGGAACGATACGTATTATCGCTGGCTCATTGCGATCGTAGTACTTATGATGATCTACTTTCTGTTTCGTCCAAATCGTGGTTTTTTTAAGCGCAAATTTATAGAAGAAATGAGAATGAATCTGCAGACGGTCATTCTGATGGCAGCAGGAATGGCGATGGTCGCATTTCTGATCCAGGATGCAGAAGATTACTCCAGATTTATTTATATCTTTACTTCTGGGTTTGGCTTTGTATGGATGCAGATCATACATCGAGCTTATCGGAAGTATTGGTTATCAAGAAGAAAGAATCATTCTTATGCAAGAAAGATGATGATCATCACAACGAGTGATCATGCAGAAGAAGTAATCGGGAATATCATGGAAGAGAAGAACTGGGACCTGTGGATCACAAGTGTTGCAGTTGTGGACAAAGACATGACAGGATGGCTCATCAACGAGATTCCGGTTGTAGCACATTCGTATCGAAGTATTTTTGAATATGCGATGCGGTCGGTTGTGGATGAAGTATTCTTATATATACCGATGGATGACGAATTTCCAATCGCGGTGACGGTACAGAACTTTGAGGACATGGGAATTAAGACGAATCTTAACATTTCCCAGTTCCAGATCAATGAGAATCTGGAACGATCACTGGAGAAGGTTGGACCTTATGAGAGTGTAAGTTTCTCTGGTCATGATATATCATTTGTCATGCTGATGATGAAGAGAGCAATGGACATTGCCGGGGATTGGTTGGAATGCTGATCACAGCGATCGCAGTGATCATTGTCGGACCACTGGTGAAGCTAGAATCACCGGGGCCGCTGTTCTTCTCACAGAAGAGAGTTGGGAAGAATGGAAGGATCTTCAAGATCTATAAGATCCGTTCAATGTATCAGGATGCGGAAGAGCGCAAGAAAGAGCTTATGGCGCAGAATGAGATGGACGGCTTGATGTTTAAGATGAAAGACGATCCGAGAATCACCAAGGTTGGAAAGTTTATCAGGAAGACTAGTATTGATGAACTTCCACAGTTTTGGAATGTACTGAAGGGGGATATGAGTCTGGTAGGGACAAGACCGCCTACAGTGGATGAGTTTGAACAGTATAGTGCTTATCATAAGAAGAGACTTTGCCAGAAGCCTGGACTGACTGGGGTTTGGCAGGTTAGTGGAAGAAGTACGATCACGGACTTCGAGGAAATTGTTCAGATGGATGTTGATTATATCGATCATTGGTCTATCTGGAGGGATATTGGGATATTGTTTAAGACAGTGTGGCTTGTTGTTTGTGGGGATGATGGGGCACAATAGGAGTAGAAGAAGAGTTGATGATGAATTAAGAAGGGAAATTCGATGTCAGAAGAGAGGAAGATAAGAATTGTTCATATTGCACAATCACCTGGTGGTGTGGAACGTTATTTAAGATCGTTACTTAAGTATAGTAATCGGGAAAAATACGAGATTATTCTGATTGTTTCAAATCAATATAAGAGGAAAAACTATGTAAATTTGGTAGATGCTTTTGAAAATGTGGATATGATTAGAAGTATTGATCCAAAAAGTGATTTAAATGCGATTAGGGCAATACGTAAGTTGTTGAAGAAATATAAGCCTGATATTGTTTATTGCCATTCTAGTAAGGCAGGAGCATTGGGACGAATTGCCAACATGGGATTAAAAAATAAGTGTGTGTATAATCCACATGGATGGGCATTTAATATGAGGGGAAATAAGTTAAAGAAATTAATATATGTTGGAATTGAAAAGGTGTTGGCACCATTTTGTTCAACGATTATTTGTATTTCGGGGGCTGAGAAAAGATCAGCATTAAAATATAGGATTTGTGGTAAAAAAAGCTTAAGGTAATTTATAATGGAATTGATTTTGATGAGTATAATATGGATTATCATATGAATACGAGAGAACTTTTAGAAATTCCAGAAGATGCATTTGTTGTTGGTATGGTGGGAAGATTGGCAGAACAGAAGGCACCAGATGTGTTTGTAAAGGCAGCGAAGAGAATTAAAGAAATAATACCAAAAGCTTTTTTTCTTATTGTTGGAGATGGACCAGATTGGGATGAAGTGCAACAGGAAGTTGATGATAATGAGTTGACGGATTCATTTATTCTTGCTGGCTGGACTAGAAGACCGATGGAATATATTAAGATTCTTGATATTGCAGTTTTAATTTCTAGATGGGAAGGTTTTGGATTGGTATTGCCAGAATATATGTTGGCGAATAAACCCATTGTTGCAACTGATGTGGATGCGATTCCATTCGTAGTGAAGAATGGTGAAAATGGCTTGCTGGCACCAGTAGACGATGATAAGAAAATTGCTGAAAATGTTATCAAAATTTATGAAAATGATGACTTAAGGGAATCTCTGATTGAAGAAGGAAGAAAAGCAGTTAATGAAAAATTTAATGTTAAAAGAGTTGTTAAAGAACATCAAAGATTGTTTGAGAAAATTTGAAAAATAGGAGATAAATTAATGAAAATTGCAATATTTATTGCTGATTCAAATGGTGGATATCCAGTTCCGGCTGTCAAAGGTGGAGCAGTTTCAACCTTGGTTGAACATTTGGTAGAAAAAAATAATGAAAGACAATTAGCAGAAATGACAGTGGTTTCTTATTATGATAAGGAAGCGGTTGAGAAAGCAAAAAAATATCCTAATATTATATTTAAATGGATAAAACCACCAAAGATTATAAAAAAAATGGATGATTTTTCATTCTTTATTTTAAAAACTTTTTTTAAACACCAAAAGGCTCTCTCTTTTAAAAATTTATGGTCATTAATATATTATATATTTAAAAGTGCTAGTTTTTTGAAATCAAAAGAATACGATAATGTTGTATTAGAAAATAATATTCCTATGGCCTGGATTATAAAGATGGCAAAATATGAAGGAAAATATTTTTATCATTTTCACAATGTGCCAAGAATTAATGCAAAAGTTAAAAGCGTTTTTGAAAAATGTACAGGATATCTATGTGTCAGTGATTATGTGGCAAAACAAATTGAATCAGAAGATAATCCTATAGGACCAATACCAAAAAGTAAAATTAAGGTGTTATATAATGCTGTTGATATGGAACAGTTTGAAGCTAACTGTAAAAATAGATTACAAATAAGAAGGAAATTTTCAATTAAGGAAAAAGATAAAGTTGTATTGTTTGTTGGAAGACTTTCTGAAGAAAAAGGGATAGATAAATTATTTAAAGCAGTTAAATTGTTGAATAACAATGTGAAAATTTTGGTTGTAGGTAGTTATTTACATGGATCAAAAGAGAAAGATAAGTATGTAGAGTATATAAAAAAATTAGCGAATGAATTAGAAAATAAAGTTATTTTTACAGGATTTATTTCACAGAAAGAAGTAAACAGGATATATAATGCAGCAGATGTTGCAGTGTTACCATCTATGTGGGATGAACCAGCAGGATTAACAATGGTTGAAGCGATGGCATCTGGAGTTCCAGTGATTACAACAAATTCAGGAGGAATACCAGAATATTCAGGTGGATATAGTGTAGTGTTGGAAAGAAATAGTGAACTAGAAAAAAATATAGCTATGCACATTGAAAAAGTATTAGAAGGAAAGCAAAAATGTTTGGTAAGTGAGGCAGAAAAATATGTCAGAAAACATTTTGATACAAGGGATTATTTAAATAATTTTATGCAATGCATAGAAGAATTAATGTATGTTGGAGTCAAAAAATGAAATATAAAGTAAATCATTTTAGTTATATTAGATTATTTAGATTAGAAAATATATGGACGATAATTGTATTGTTGCTATTTATAAAACCACAAATTGCAGATGATATAGGTATCTTGGATTTGTTTTTTAATGTTGGACGAGTAGGTGTATCGTTTATTTATTTATTTATGTTAATAGTTAACAGAAAAAAGATTAATAAGACGTGGCTATGCTTGGTAATCATTTTTTTTATAAATTTTGGTATGACAGTATTAAATCAAGGAATATTGTCTAAATCCATTGCTAAATATCTTCCCTCAATAGGTTTATTGTCATACATTTTGTATAAGCGTAATAAATTGAATGATATTTTTAGAATATTAATTAAATTAGATTTGGTGATTTTAATTTTTAATTTAGTTTCATTTATTATATTTCCAGGTGGAATCGTTTATCGCGAAGCAAGTAGTGTGCCTGTTTGGATTTTGGGCCAAAAACAAGATTTAGCAGGATTTATTTTTCCAATGCTATTTATTATCGTGCTAATGTATTGGAAACAAGATGAATATAAAAAAATCTTATTGTTTGCATATGGAATTTCCATTGTTACGGTATTAGTAGAAAAATCAATAGCAGCATTTTTGTGTATTGCAGTATTAGGCTGCTTGTTTGTGTGGGATAGATTTATAGCAAATAAAATAAAAAAAATATGGTTGATTTTCGCCTTGGTATTAATGTTCATTATAATACAATATATAGCGTATAATTTTGATCATATGTATTTTATTCAAAAAGTGTTGTTAAGAATAAATACAGGCAGTACAATTACGAAAGTTCGTACGTTAGGAACTAGATTTTTAATGTGGAAGTTTGCATGGAATAAATTCTTTGAATTTCCTCTTTTTGGATCAGGGGAACTTTCACAGGAAATATGGATACAAGGAGCTGGATTTTATCATAGTGTATTAGATAATATGTATATGGATATTATATTAGGTAGTGGATTGATGGGAAGTATTTTATTTTTATGGATTTTAAGAAAAAGTTTTAAATTAATTGATAGCTATAAAACAGCTAGATGTGCAAGATGGTTGAATTATATTTTGTTTATAATATGTATATATATTTTTACGGGAAGTCCCTTTTTTCCAATGATTTTTTTGATTTTTACAAGTGGGGCATGGATTCCTTATATGAGAATGCAAAATTAAGTTAATTAAGAAGGGAAAAATCATGGATGGAAAATTTATAAAAAATGTTTTAAAAATAGCAATTAGTAATATATTTATTATTTTATCAGGAGTGGTATCTGGTTTCTTTTTGCCTAAATTATTGGGAGTTACAGATTACGGATTTTACAAAATTTTTAATTTGTATATAACATATGGTGTTTTTTTTGATTTAGGAATTTCAAATGGTATTTATTTATTATACGGGGGATATAAACGAGCAGAATTACCCAAAGAAACATTCAGATTTTATTTTAGCTTTTTTTTGAAGATTCAAATAATATTTGCAATTATTGTTACAATGGTTGCCATTATTTTTATGGACAATGAATATAAATTTATTTTTGTTATGGTAGCTGCATATACGCTAGTAAATAATATAGCAACATATTTTGAAAAGATATCAGTCATGATAGGTGAATTTAATGCATCAGCTCAAAGAAATATATTAAAAAGTGTTTTAACAATATTTATAATTTTTGTGTTATGGGTAGGAATTAAGTTTAATGTATCAGTAAGATATTTTCAATTTTATACAGTTTTATTTGTCATTGTTTATGGAATATTAGCATTTCAATATTGTTTATATTATAAAGAATTAATATTTGGGGAAAAAGATATTATTTCAAAACAAAAGGAAAATTAAAAAAAAATAGTTCTTTCTGGATTTGTATTGTTATTAGCAGACATGGTAGCTAATTTGATTTTAACATTAGATAGACAGTTTGTATCAGCATTATTTGATATTAATACATATTCTATATATTCATTTGCTTATAGTATGTTAAGAATCGTAATACTAGCGATTTCAGCTATTGCAACAGTTTTATATCCAACATTAAAAAGAATGTCTGTTGAGCAAATGAAAAAATCATATAATTATTCATTAGCTATTGTCGGGATGATTTCATTTGGATCACTTATGTTATATTATCCGCTTTGTGTTATTGTAAAAAGCTTTTTGATAGAGTATATAGACTCATTAGTAATTTTTAGAATATTATTTCCAAGTATAACTATTAATGCAATTATTTCTATGATTATGATTAGTCATTATAAAGCATTAGGGAAGGAAAAGGAATATTTTTATATTTCTGTTGTGATATTAATAATCTCAGCAATATTTAATATGGGAGCGTATTTTGTATCAAAGTCTCCACTAGGTTTTTCAGTGGCATCAATGTTAGTCATGGTATTGTGGTACATTGTATCAAATAGAAAGTTAGAAAAAACTTACAATATAAATACGAAAATAAATTACATATATTTAATTGTAAATATTGTGATTTTTTATAGTATTTCGACATTTATTAATAATTATTATATTGGATTTGTTGTCAATTCAGTAGTGTTTTGTATTATAACATATATAATATATACAAAAGAAACGAAAGAAATTATATGTCAGCTAAGTAAAAGTATAAATAATAGGATAAAAAAATGATTATAGAAATTTAATGATATTAAATGAAAGGATAAAATAATATGATAATAGGATCATGTGGATATGGTGCAACAGGATCGTCAGTATTAACAGATTTATTAAGGGAATATGATGATATTCAAGTATATGATAACTTTGAATTTGTTATTGCATATAGAGTTGATGGGTTACAAGATTTAGAGTATCATTTGATGAAGCAATATGCAAAAAATTCAACTGGTGATTATGCTATTAAACGTTTTTTGTATGCGGCTAAATGTTATATGACACCAGCGATAAATAAGCCATGTTCAGGTAAAAAATTTTATGAAATAAGCGAAAATTTTATAAATAATATACTTCAAGTTAGTTATAAAGGCGTGGATACAGCAGATATGCTTTCTGGAAATATTATGAAAAATATATTAGCGTTTGCTTCTAAAAAAGTATTTATGCCTAAAGTAATTGAGAAGGTAACAAAAAAAACATCTTATATATGGCCATGTAGAACAATGTATTATTCTGTTGAACCGGAAAATTTTTATGAGGAAGCTAAGAAATATATTAATAATATATTAGAGGCTATGGGAGTAGATTTATCAAGACCTGTATGTTTAGATCAACCATTCGAAGGAAATGCACCACAACAGAGTTTTCCGTTTTTTGATGATCCGTATGCTGTAGTTATAGATAGAGATCCAAGAGATTTGTATTTAGCAGGAAAATATACTAAAGATCCTAATTTTAAGTTTACTCCTAAAAAGAATGTAGATGATTTTATAATTTATTATAAAAATTTGAGAAAAAATCAAAAGAATGATAATCAAAGGATTCTTAGAGTTAATTTTGAAGATTTGATATATTGTTATGAGGATAGTATTAAAAAAATAGTGGAGTTTTTGAATTTAGGAGAACATATTAGGGAGAAACAGATTTTTGATCCAGAGAAATCGATAAATAATACTCAATTAATTCGTTTACACCCTGAAGATAAAAATGAAATAAACAAAATAGAAAAAGAATTAAAAGAATTTTTATATCCGTTTGAAGACTATAAAAATATTGAATTTAAAGGTAAGCCATTTGATGGTGCGGCAAGAAAGGCATTTTCACAATAACAAAGAGGTTGAAATTATGAAAAAAGTTATTACATATGGAACATTCGATTTATTACATGCAGGACATATTAATCTTTTAAGGAGAGCAAAAGAATTAGGAGATTATTTAATTGTAGTTGTTTCAACGGATGAATTTAATTGGAATGAAAAGCAGAAAAGATGTTATTTTTCTTATGAGGAAAGAAAAAAATTAGTTGAAGCAGTTAGATATGTTGATTTAGTTTTGCCAGAAGAGAACTGGGAGCAAAAACTTTCTGATATTAAGGAATATAAGGTGGATACATTTGTTATGGGAGACGATTGGAAAGAAAAGTTTGATTTTTTAAAGAAATATTGTGATGTTATTTATTTACCAAGAACAGAAGGAATTTCAACGACAAAAATTAAACAAGATTTAGGATTTAAAAATTGATATTATCATTTTTATGAACTGAAAGGTAAAAAATATATATGAATGGAAAAATTAATGCGTTTATATCGAATAAATTATATTCAAAAATCCCAGTGGGGGGGGATAAGAAATAGATTATATAGTGTATTATTAAATGCAGAAAATATTAAAATTGGCTGGAATATACATATAGATAATATAAATAATATTTTCATAAAAAGAAATGTACTTATTAATAGTTGGTGTAAGTTTATTACTGGTGGATCACCTAAGGATATAGCAATAACAATTGGGGAAAATAGTTTTTTAGGACCTAATTGTTTGTTAACAACAGTGACACATGAAATTGGTAATAGTGATCAACGTGCAGGAGTTAATTTATATAAATCTATTAAGATAGATGAGGGATGTTGGCTAGGAGCTAATGTCACAGTTCTTCCAGGTGTAACTATAGGTAAGGGGTGTATTGTTGGGGCAGGTTCACTTGTTAATAAATCATTAGAGGAAAATTATATGTATGCGGGTGTTCCAGCAAGAAAAATAAAATATTTGGGAGATAAATGAAGAAATACGAATAATGTAATGAGAAGTATTTTCATTTAAGCATAAAAAGGAAGAGATTTAGGATGCAAAACTTCAAGTTTTGGAGATAGTTGGGAAATAGCCAATAAGATGTGATACGTAGTAATCATGTTTTATTGGCTATAATTATTTTTATTTAATAAGTAATATGTGATATACTGTTAAGTATGAAAAACAAAAAGAGGAAGAATTTGATATGTGTTTGAAATTAAAGAATAAAATATTGCAAGTAATAGAAATCATAAGCAACTATGGGCTGATATTTGCAATATATAAGTTTATATTATTTATAATAAAAAATTTATTTAGAAGATTAATATTTGATATAAAACATTATAGGAATGATTATAGAAAAATTGAAGCAAGAAAAAAATATTTAAATTATTTTCAAGAAAAATGGGAAAAAACAGCAAATAAAAATGATAGAATGTTTTATAAGCTCTTGGAAGAAGATTACAAAATAACATGTAGAAAAATAAAGAAGAATAAAAGAAAAAATTTCAGTATGAAATTTATTTGTTTATTTTTACCAGTTATCATTTTTACTGTAGGATTTATAGTAATAATTATTTTGGGAAATCAAAATAATATTCAAATATCGAGAGGAATATATAAACCAAATTGGAAATTCAATTTGTATATTACTGGTTATTACATAATTTTGTTAGTCTTAACAAGAATATTTAGCCGATGGATAAATGTTAAAAAATATCAGGAAACATGGATTAGACATTCCACACATAGATATGAACTAGATGAAGAAATGTTTAAATTTGTTGAAAAGATGGAATGTTATGAAGAATTAAATATAGAAGAACGGAAAAAAGTTTTTAAAGGGAATATTTTAAAATTATGGAATAAAGATCAAAAAAAGTTTGACGAAAATATGAAAGATGAAGAAAAATTGAAAGATCTTTCAATGGATATTAAAAAAGATCTTGGAAATATAAGTAATAAAGTAACAGGATAAAAATTAATAAGATTAACAAAGGGGAGAATACGATGAATAGAAAATCTAAATTGAAAATTAATAAGGGTGAAGAATTTAAAATAGCAATCAAAGATATTAAAGATGGAGATACTATTTTTTATGATCAATATAAGCAAGCATTAAAAATGTTGGGAACTATTGTTAAAACTTCAGAGATAATACAAGAAAAAGAGCAGGAAGATAGAAACAAAAATTGGCAAAGTGAAGATTATGAAAATAATATTATTGCGTTTTGTGGGGAAAGAGGAGAAGGAAAAAGTAGTGCTATGTGCACTTTTATAAAATCATTAAGTAATATTGATGAAGAAATATTAGATGATATGCAAATAGAATCAGAGAGTATTAAGAATACATATTTTGACGAACCTATTATTATAGATCCATCACAATTTGATAATGTACATAATATATTAGATATTGTATTAGCTAAAATTTATGAAAAATTTAAAGAAGATTATGAGAAAAATGAAGAAATATCAGAGAGGCGAAAAGAGGAGCTATTAAATCAGTTTCAAAAAGTTTATAGACAGGTTTCAATGATTAATAATCAATCAAAGATGTTAGATGATGAATTTGATTATGAAGGTAATATTGGAAAATTATCTAAATTAGGAGAAAGTACTAGATTAAAAACAAGTCTGAAAAAACTCTTAGAACTTTATTTGGAATTTAGAAAGAATATTGGAAATGGAAAGAAGAAAGGAAATCATCAGATAATTATAGCAATTGATGATTTGGATTTATGCAGTGCGAATGCATATAAGATGGCTGAACAGATTAGAAAATATCTGATTTTACCACAGATTGTAATTGTTATGGCAGTAAAAATAGAGCAGTTAGAATTGTGTGTACAAGAAAGAAATTTAATAGATTTTGAGAAAGTTTTTAAAGCATATGAAAAAAGCAATGAGGATAATAATAAAAATAATTCGAAAATTTATGGTGAAATCTTTGGAATGGCAGAACGTTATGTTTCAAAATTAATACCAAAGGCAAGAAGAATTTATTTGCCGAAAGTTCAAGATTTGGAAAAAACGGATATTATATATCAAGGGAGTGATAATGAGGATGATAAAATATGGTCATCTGATGATAGTGAGGAAAATAGTTTAGTTGAAAAGGTATTAAAATTGATTACTGAGAAGACTGGTATGATATTTTTATCTGAAGAGAGTGGAACGAGTTATTTGCTTCCAGATAATTTAAGAGATATGGTTAATTGGATTGTGCGTTTAGCAGATATGAAAACGCCAAGTAATAAAGATGAATATTTAGTAAATATACAGAAATTTTATGAATTATTTGAGATAGGAACTTTGGATAAAGAATTATACGGAGAATTAGGAAATGAGTTAAAAGCTATGTGGAAAATGGATGTTGTTCATACTCATGTTAATGCAAAGAAATTATTGGATAGAATTGAGGGAGAACTTGTAAATTCAGATAAGATAACATCTTGTGGAGAAAGAGAAATAGAGTTATTTCAAGTTATGAAAAAATTAGAATATGTAAAAAGGAAGGTATTTGATTATCAAAAAGAAAGAAAAATTTCTAATATAAAAAGCTTGTATACAATTAAGATGAATCAATTAAAGGAAGAAGGAAAATTATTTGATATAAAAGGATTTGTAAATGGATATCTTTGGGGAGATAGTTTTCTAACTATTATGCCAAGAGTAAAATTAGAGAACAATAGTTATTTGAATCGTGGAAGATTTGAAGTTAGGACAATTGATTTGTATAATAAAATATCAAATGAATTATTATGGGATGGATTTGTAGATCGATTGGAAGCTTCGAGAGATGGTATAATAAGAGTAAATAATATATCACAAAATCTACTATATAGGAAAGAGAATGTTTTGCTATGGATATTAATAGGTTTATTTTGTAATATTACTTCTATAGAAAAACAAAGTGATGGTATTGGTAAAAAGATTTATCAGAATGATGAAAGCATTATATATAATAATAGTAATTTAAGAAAAGAAGTGGAGGTTAGTCTCGAAAATTATATTATTGGAATATGCAACATAGATGGATTATATAATAAAATTAATATGAAAAAGTTAAATATAGAACAAGAAGAATTTTGTGGAGTGGCAGCAGATATAAAAGAAAATAATAAGGAAATTATTAAGTGTATGAAAAGAATTGTTGCTAATATAGATATGGCATTAGCAATACATGAATATTGTAAAGAGCATAATGAATATAAAGAATCAACAGATACAAAAAAAGAAAGAAGCAAAGAAATAGTTAATAAATTATTAAAAAACATTTATGATTATTTTGAAAAGAGAAATATTAAAATTGGAATTCCAAAAGAACAGTTTACAGAATTAAAACTTAGTGACAACATAACAATTAATATAGGGGCAATATACGCTAGTTTGATTGAATGTGGTAAGGATAATTTACAAAGAAAAGAGAAAGAAGAATTTGAAAAGTTAAAAAATATGTTTAATAATATATTTGAAGAAAAATCAGATGTATATAATGGCAATGAAAAGCAAAGATTTTCTTCATATTTAAAAAATATTACAGCTGAAAATGCAAAACTGAATTTAGAAAAGATGGCTGGAAATATTCTTTATCTAAGGAAAGGAAATTTCCTTGTATGGAAAGAAAACAAGATAAATGAATTGCAAGAGAAAATACAAGAATTATATTTAAAAGTAATTGAAGTATATGTAAATGATAAAAGCCGAGAATTAAATCAAGAAATTATTCAAACATATCGGAAATTAGCTGTTGAAGAAAAAGATTTATTAGATCAAATAAATGATGAAGTACAATAAAGAATACGGAGGAACGTATGGATATAGAAAATGGGAATTTGAAAATTTTATTTCAAAAGATTCCATATACATACATAAATGAAAATAATCTAAAAAAACCAAGAAAGCATAATTATTATAAAGTTGATAAAGAATTGTATTTGAAACAGGCATCAAATATATTTCCACAATATTCAAAGGATGAGCATGAACATAATTATTATCTGCTTGAACAGGATATAAAAGATAAATATACTGATAATAAAAATGTTTTTCAATATGTGATTAGTGTATCGGATAAATTATTGGTTTATGATGGAAATGAAGTTTTATGTAAATTTGATCAGTTATTAAGATGGAGAGAAATTTCATTTCAATTTGGACAAGATTTTTTTGTTTGTGCTTTTCGGGCGGCGAAAGACATAAATTATGATAATAGAACTAAATTCTTTGCGTGGAGACCTATTATAAGAAGTGATAATAATAGATTACATAATATATTAAATCGAGGAATGGCAGAAAATCATTTTCATCTGGGTGGCTCAACTAAGATTTTCGAATTAAACTGGATTTGCCTTATGAATTTGATTGAGGGAAGACGACATGATTTTAAAAAGATAGAAAGAGGATTACAAGAGTATTATTCAGATCGATTGGATATGGAAGAACGCAAAGAAGAGCTTTACGTTGAATGTGAGAAAGCAGCATTGATACGCGTATACCTTTTTGTTTGTTTAAAGAATAATGAATTTGTAAAGGGTGTAGCGAAAAAATTATTAAAGCGAGAAAAAATGATAGAGTCCAATATTGCGAAGATTCAGGATTTAATTGTAATGTGTAAAACTCGCTTTGGTGCTTCGATAAAAGGTGAAGGTATTTTAGATTATGCACTGGAAAAGAATATGATGGATTGCAATGACAATGAATGTCGCATTCTGGCTGGAGAGAGACGATTTTTGTATGATTGCTATAGAGCAATATTGGAAGATAAATTTGACGACAAACAAAAAAACTATTTTTATAAGTATTTATGTATTCGAACACACTTTAGAGGTGAAATGATACAGATTAATAAAAGGGTTGGATTTACAAATTTTCAACAATATCAGAGGCGAAAGCAATATTTTATACAAGGAGAAAAACCATACGAAAAAGAATTAGTAAGGTTAGCGCTGAATGAATCTTTAAATAAAGATAATATAGTATCTTTAGAAGCTAGAATATGTCCAGGAAAGACTTCTTTAGAAATGGAAAAAGAATTTTATAACTTTAATTCGATTGTTGAAGAAGTTGAAGATGAAGAGAAACAGAAAAAATTGTTTTATGTATTACATTTCCCAAAGATAAAAGATAAAGATTTCTGTCCAGGAATGCCAAGAAATTATAATGCGAGACGTGCAGCAGAATCAGGGATGAAGAGTGTTGTTGCTTTTTTTGAAAGAAATGCAAAATTTAATGATGGCGTAAGAGGAATAGATACTTGCGCTAGTGAGTTGGATTGTCGTCCGGAAGTATATGCACAAATATACAGATATTTATCAGATATTATTGTACAAGATAAAAATGGAGGGGTACTAGAAAGTGGAAATCAAAAAAGAAAACTGAAGATGACATATCATGCAGGAGAAGATTTCCTTGATCTTACAGATGGACTTCGAGCAATTGATGAGGTTATACGATTTTGTGGACTTCACAGAGGCAGCAGAATTGGACATGCTTTAGCATTAGGTTTAAATCCATACAAATATTATGAGTATAAAAATTGGGAAGTGATATTAACAAAGCAGATATTGTTAGATGATTTAGCGTGGATACTTAATCAAGCAAAAGCAATTGGATGTATGACAGACTATGAGTTAAAAATGAAATTGGAAAGTCAATTCCATACCTTATATAATGAAATTTATGAGAATAATATTACAAGTGAATATCAGGTTTCTATTAGAGATTATTATTGTAGTTGGAAACTAAGGGGCGATAATCCAGAATTGTATAGACTAAGTGAAAAAGAGTTTTTACAGAGAATGAGATACCCAGAAAAGACTATGTCAAAGTACCAAAGATATGAGTTTAATTCTTATAATGAAGATGAAATTAATGTTATTAGGAGAAATAAAAACATTCGAAATTTGTATTTTGCATATCATTATAATAAAAATGTTAGAAAAAAGGGAGAAGAAAGAATCAGATTTAAAGTGGATTGTAAGTATGCAGAATTAATTTTTCAAGTACAAAATAATATGATTCGTAAATTTGTAGATGAAGGAATAGCAATAGAAACCAACCCTTCTTCTAATTATTTAATTGGTACAATAAAGAAATATGATGAGCATCCGATTTTTAGATTTAATTCAAGAAAACTAAAAAAGGTAGAACCTAATATGCAACTTAGCGTATCAATTAATACAGATGATCAGGGAGTTTTTGATACTTTATTAGAAAATGAATATGCATTAATGGCATTGGCGTTGAAGAAAAAGAAAGATAAAAATAATAATAAAATTTATGACATTGAAGATATCTATGAATGGATAGATTATGTTAGAAAGATGGGAATTGAACAGAGCTTTAAAAGCGATATTAGAAATTAAAAAATTAGCTATCAAGGAAAGGATAAATCACAATTAAGAAGTCAAAATTAATTTTGAAAACTTAAGCACTCCTGTAATTCAAAAGAACTTAAGTTCCCAGGGACATTAAGAAATCAGTCAACAAAGTAAATTGTTATATTGAATAAAAAATACGAAAAAATTTGAAAAATAGGTTCACTTTTTATAAAAAAGGAACTTTTATATTGTAAAGGGGAGAAAATACGAATGAATACAACATTAATTATCATGGCAGCAGGAATCGGCTCTAGATTTGGAGAAGGAATCAAACAGTTAGCCCAGATGGGACCAAATGGAGAAATCATCATGGATTATTCCATTCATGATGCAAAAGAAGCAGGATTTAATAAAGTAGTCTTTATTATCCGCAAAGACATTTTCAAGGAGTTTGAAGAGATCATTGGAAACAGGATCAAAGAACAGATCGATGTAGAATATGTATTTCAGGAAGTTGATGATCTGCCAGAAGGTTTTGAAGTACCAAAAGGAAGAACAAAACCATGGGGAACAGGACAGGCAGTCTTATGCTGCAAAGATGTAGTGAAAGAACCATTTGTGATCATCAATGCAGATGACTATTATGGAAAAGAAGCATTTGTGAAACTGCATGATTTCTTAGTATCAGAAGAAGACCTTGGAAGAGAATTTACCATGGGAATGGGCGGATTCATTTTAAAGAACACATTAAGCGATAATGGAACTGTGACCAGAGGAGTCAGTGTTGTCGATGAGAATGGTTTATTAAGTCAGGTACATGAGACAACAGGAATCGAAATGGGAGAAGACGGACAGATCAAATGCGACAGCGAAGAAGTACAGAAATGGATCAGTCCAGAAGATAAAGTATCCATGAACATGTGGGCAGGATATCCAGAATTTTTGGATTTCTTAGCAGACGATTTCAAAGATTTCCTTGTGAATGTGGAAGAAGGAGATTTAAAGAGTGAATATCTGTTACCAAATATCGTGGATAAGCTTTTGAAAGAAGAAAGAGCGAACGTGAAGGTGCTGGAGACACAGGATCGTTGGTTTGGAGTTACATATAAGGAAGATAAAGAAACTGTGCAGGACGCTTTTAGGGAGTTAATCTCTGATGGGGTTTATGCGGAGAAGCTTTGGGAGTAGATAAGAAATATTTAGCCAATGTAATTTTAATTATATTGGCTATGTTTGGTTATTAAAGAAAATTAGAGGAAAGTATAAATGTATATTAATATGTTGAATATTTTAGAAAATCTTCCGATATTTGAATGGTATTTTAATTATAAAAATTTTATTTTAGGAATAATGAGTTTAGTTTTGTCAATGATTTTGGTTGCAAGTATTTTTTGGCAATTAGATGAGCAGTTGGATGATAATTTATGGGGATTAATAGATAAAGATACTTGTGTAAAAGATGCAATTATAATAGGTAGTATTTTAATAATAGGAATGTTATTAAATGCAGCAGGTATGGAGTTAAAACTAAAGTTAAATCATATGCCGTTGGTATTATTTTTTTATGGTTCAATGCTATTGTTTTTTATTCAGCTAATAGAAATAATTAAATATAAAAATACATTTAAAAGAATTATAAAAATAACATTTAATATATATATTAAAATAATTGAGTGTTTAATATTAATGTTGACGTTGATGGACAGGCTTGAAAGTATAGAATTAGTTGTAGCGTTATTAAGTATTACAGTAATGAGATTATTAGAATCTATATTAGAGAGTAGTAAAAAAATAAAAATTTTGAATTTAAATATAGAAAAAGAAGATTGTCCAGTAAAAGAAGAAAAGCAATTATTTGCGTCCAGACAAAGACAATTAAACAGTATTTGTGCAGAATTAAAAGAGTCTCAAGGAGAAAGGGAACCATATGCTATTGCAATTGCAGGAAAATGGGGAACAGGAAAAACGAGTTTTGTAAATGTGTTAAAGAAAAAAATAGAAAATGCAGAATTTATTCATATAGAGTGTACAATAGGACATGATGTAGAAGCAATACTTAATGAAATGTCACTACAAATGATAGATAAATTCAGAGACAATGGAATATATGTTCCACAAAATGGGATAGTAGAAGAATATTTTAAAAAAGTGGCAGAATTTATAAGTAATATGGGGTATGATAGTTTTTCTAAAATATTAGAGGGATTTACGATAAGTGGAGAAAAAAGTTATTCAGAGAATAAGGATTTAATGAACAATGAGTTAGAGAATTTTTATAATATTACAAAGAAAAATATTTATTTTATTATAGATGATATGGATCGTGTTATAGATGATGATATGAAAACACTGTTGTTTCAGGTTGTTAGAGAGTGTGTAGAATTACATCATTGTGTAACATTATTTATGATAGATTATAATGAATTAGTAAATGAAAATATGAGTAAAGAATTTCTTGAAAAATATATTAATTATCAATATCAATTATGTGATGTAAGTTATCAAGAAATAGTTAGCAATTATTTAAAGGTATATCTGAAAAATGAATTTTTTTCAAAATCATGTAAATATATGATAAATAAACAACAAGAAATAAGAAAACATATATTAACAATAGGGAATGATGTTGTAAAACAGAATTTAAAAGAGATAGATGATTTAGAAAAAAATCCCCAAAAAGATGAAAAGAAAAGACTTGCATGGTTAAAAGAGACGAGAAAAAAATTAAATTCTAGTTTAAAAAATCCAAGAAAAGTAAAGAGATATTTAAATAATATTGAGAACATGCTTTCGGTTGCAGATACAGTGTGGTTTCAAAAAGAAAATTTTGAAACCAATGAATATTCAAAAGAACCATGGGAGAAGTATATTATTAAAATATCATTTTTAAAAGCATTCTTAACTGAAGAATATGAAGCTATGATTGGTGCGGGAAATTTTTATTTTTTTAAAGAGAATGATGAAAGAAATTATTATATTAATGAAAGAATTATGTGTATCTATGATGATAGTGATGGAATATATGAGATATCGATGAATGGAATATTAGAAGAATTAGTATATCATTTATATATTATGGATATAGATTTATATAAATCAAAGCATCAAGAATTAACAAATGAAATTGACAATGAAAAGTTAAAAGAGAAAAATATTTTACAGTATATAGAAATATGCATGGGAATACAAATAGATTTTGTTAGAACAAATAAAGTATTAGATTATATTATTGAAAGCAATATAGAAGACAAGGATAATTTGCTTAAAATAATTAATTGTATTATAAATCGAATAAATTTTAATGATTATAATTTGAGAAAAAATTATATAGTAGAAATCATAAAAAAGATAAACTTTATAGTAAATGAAAATTCGTTAATAATAAGTGCAGGAACGTTTAAAAATGCAATGATTGAAAAACAAGATGAATTTATATTGAGATATAGTACTTATATATATAATGTGTTGAAAATATTCTATGATCAATTTGATGACCGTACTTATCAGATAGATAGTATTTCAAATTTATATCAGCTAATAGTGAAAATAGAAGCAAAAAATAAAAAAGATAATGTAGTAGTATGGGAAACCATAGATAGTATTATTATACAAATAAGATATTTGAAAAATTATTTTAAAAATTTAGAAAGGAAAATTAATACACCTGAATATTTTGATGTAAAAAAACAAGGTTTGTATTTTTTAAAACCTATACTGAGGATGCTGGAAATATTAGATATAATTTTGGAAGATAATAAAAAATATTATAATAATGTAGATCTTGTAAATTATTCAAATGTAAAAGATTTAACGGATTTTTTAAATAAAATGAGAGAGGAAATATTAAATGAAAAAAATGATGAAGAAATAATAAGAGGAAGAGAAATACTAAAAAAAATTATATATAAAGTAGAGCCAGAGTTTAATAAATATTCTGATTTGGACAAAGAAAAAATATCAGAATTATTATATTGGTTATATGAAGAATTGAGTAGTAGAATAGGAATTTCACAAGAAGAGAAATTTGAATGGAATACTATGGGAATTAAACTTTTTAGATTAAAGAAATATAAGAAATATTGGGAACCAAGAGGTATAAGGTACCGTATTTAAGTCACCATAGATTTTAAGAAGACAGTTATGGGAGATTTATGAAACAGTGAGAAAATTTAAAATGAAAGTAAAAAATATACCTAAAAGGATTAAAGTAAGCGTTTTATTTTAATGTGGATTTTCAATCCACATAAATCCTGTCATAATGATTGCTAGATGCTAGTGTTTTACTTCCATTGTTTGCTAGATGAATGAAAATGCTAGCACTTTACTACAATTATGGAGGAGTACAATGAGAGCAAAAAGACGCATGGAACAGGAACAGTATGATATGATCATGGAATGTAGACAGAGCGGACTTTCTGATCACCAGTGCTGTCTGGAACATGATATCAATCCTGGGACTTTTTATAACTGGGTCCACCGTTTTCGTAAACAGGTCTGTGAATTTCCAGCACCTGCAGGAAAAGACAGGTTTCAGGCAGTTCATCAGGAAGTCGTGAAAATGGAGATCATTCCAGACCATCCGTAAACGGTAAATCAGTGTTCTCTACAAAATCCTAAAGTAA
>UMFI01019904.1_pt1 | contig 21977 bp, 25 predicted proteins | sample 1964951 | NCBI WGS metagenome assembly UMFI01 (sample SAMEA4836040, study PRJEB28245) | human gut metagenome | biome: gut microbiome; material: fecal sample | place: Denmark | collected 2008 | reverse complement strand
ATGGGTGTGGTTGAGGAACACATTCATGCGTTTGTCGTGGGCGACAAGCCTCTTGCTCTTGACATGCATGGAAGTACCTGTTATATATAAAACAAGGGTGAAAAGCCTGATTTAGAAGCTTCTCACCCTTCATTATCATAGAAGGAATCTCATTTACAGAAATTTTCTCATACTCTCCGCTTATTCCCTTTTGCTTTGGTGCATTTTTCTTTATATGGACAATCGGTACAGTCTTCACATTTGTAAACGGTTACTTCCGATTCATAGCCGCTTTTACTTTCCTGCTTTTTGATAAAGAACAATGGTTTCCCGGCATAACAAGTGTATGTGTCCGTTTTTTCATCATATCTCATGTTTTCACGTTTGCTGATATCCTGCTTGAAACTTCGTTTTTTCCATTTTTCATAAGTCTGTGGTTTTACGTATGGCTTTTGCTTGACACTTCTCAGATATGTATATGCTTCTTCACTTTCATATCCGGAATCAGCTGTTACACTTGGATAACGAAACTCCAGATTTTTTCCATTGTCTTTAAAAAAGGAACCAGTGTCCAGACATCATTCCGGTCCTGAAAAATATCCGTTGCCACGATATATTCGCTGTCTATTGCAATCTGTACATTATATCCTGGCTTTAATTGTGGATTTCTCATATGATCATCTTTCATGTGCATAAAGGTTGCATCGGGATCCGTTTTACAATAATTGTTTCTGCCCTGAAAGCTTGCTGTATGCCAGTCATAAATGGTCTGCCGCTCAAGGAATCTGTGAAAAAGCTCAAGATACCGTTGATTTCTGCGTTTCCGTTTCCCACGCCCATGAACAAAAACGGTATTCTCTGTCCGGCATCGTTTTTCCAAAAACAGAACGATATCCTGTAAATTCTGCGTCCTTGCTTCTGGCGAAACCGAAAAGCTTTGCAGATATTCCCTATTTAGAAGTTGCACGGACTCTTGGACCTTATGGAGCATTTTTTCTTCCCATTTCTCAACGGACTTCTTCCAGACAAAGGTATATTTGTTTGCACAGGCTTCTAACTTTATCACATCAATAAACACAGTTTTCTTTGACAATTCTCCTGCATCGTCCAGTCATTTTACCATTTGGTAAAAGAGATTTTCACAGGCATCTGCCAGAAAGCCAGTACGAAAGCGGGCAATGGTGCTGTGGTCAGGAGCTTTCTGCCCCGCCAGTAGCCACATAAAGTTGATATCCCTTTTGCAGGCACTTTCTATCTTTCTTGAGAAATAAATATTTTGAGAATAAGCGTAGGTCATAATCTTGAACATGGTCTTTGGGTCGACCGCCGGATTTCTGCCTTTGGCAGAGTAAGCCTGATACAGCAAGCTGTAATCTAAGTCCTCCAATTCGCGGCTCAGTAGTCGAACAGAATCATCATCAGGAATCAAACCCTCTAAATTTAATGGCAAAACCAGTTGATAAGGTTCGCCGAATCCGGTATAATTTTTATGGTATTTTAATTTACTCGACATATTTTATGATACCATGGATTGCGGACTCTTCGGAGTCCGTTTTCTGTTTTTTAGGACATAAAAACGGAGTTGCTGCTCCAGTAGATTATTTATCTACTTTTGCAACAGCCCCTTGTTTGAGGTTATCTATTTCCCGCCCTGCCGCCTTATTTTTATACTCCACTGATTTCGATGAATACAGTATTGCCGTTCAATAATTCTGCCAGTTCTTCAACAGATAAATTGACGTGTCCAAGTTTCGTGTAGCTCCAACTGTTTGAACCGAAGAATACGACAAGCTGATGCCCAGAATATAATACAATATCTCCCGGAATAGTAGTCATTTGCACATCGTTTCTCGAGAAAAACCGTGGAAGACTACCAACCTGTTCAAATCCTCCGTAAAGCGTTGTATCCACGACAATATTTTCATTTTGAACATGGTCAATCAACTCATCTACGGTGTCATTATTCTCCCAGCTCACATTCAGCTTGTTTCCGTTTATGCTCAGTATCAGCTCTTTTTTCTGTTCCATTTGTTCCTCCGAACCTGCTTTGTTTTCATTAAATGAATTTATCTGCTCTGTACTTTCTGCTGTCCATTCTGTACCTGGATGACTTGCATTGGCAGAGTCACCTGCCAGACTTTTTGTGTTCCGAGACGATATAGAGATTAGTTGGGTACATGCAGCAAGTGTGAATACCAGTATCAGAAGCAGGAACACCATAGAAATCTTTTTCATATCAGATATTCTGCAAAGAAACTTCTTAGCTTTTCAAATGGAATCATATCCATATTATCATAGAGATCAACATGACTTGCGCCCGGAATAAGCATCAATTCTTTGTTATCACCAGTCAGCTTTTGGCAGGCAGTTTCGCTGAAATAGCGAGAATGTGCCTTCTCTCCATGTACCAACAGAACCGCAGAGCGGATCTCATGGCTGTACTGCAAAATTGGCATATTCATAAATGACAGAGAGGAGGTAACATTCCAACCGTTATTGGAGTTAAGAGAACGAGGATGATAGCCACGCGGGGTCTTGTAATAGGCGTAATAGTCCTTTACGAACTGGGGAGCATCTTCCGGCAGCGGGTCAACCACGCCTCCGGCAAGGGCATAGGTTTCATTTTTATAGTCCTGGGTGCGCTGTGCATTCATTGTCTTTTTCTTTTCATAGCGAGCTGCTTCCGTATTCTCACTGTCAAAATATCCATTGGCATTGACACGGGTCATATCATACATAGTGGATGCAACAGTTGCTTTGATGCGTGTATCAAGAGCGGCAGCATTGATTGCCATACCGCCCCATCCGCAGATGCCGATGATTCCGATACGGTCAGGGTCAACATTTTCCTGAACAGACAGGAAATCAACCGCAGCGCAAAAGTCTTCGGTGTTGATATCAGGAGATGCCACATACCGGGGCATACCGCCGCTTTCACCTGTAAAGGAGGGATCAAAAGCGAGAGTTAAAAAACCGTACTCTGCCATCGTCTGGGCATACAAACCGGATGACTGTTCCTTTACTGCACCAAAAGGACCGCAGACTGCAATGGCGGGCAGTCTGCCTGCAGCATTTTTCGGTACATACATATCTGCAGCAAGGGTAATTCCATAACGGTTGTGAAACGTGATTTTGCTGTGATTTACCTTGTCACTTTTGGGAAATACCTTATCCCAATCGTTTGTCATTTTTAAGTTTTCCATGTAAAAACCTCCGTTCAGTCTTTCAAGCATCTTCCTGCTTCTTTTAGCCGATTCAACAGTTCTTCGGATTGGTTATTTTCGTCATGCCCTGCTTCAGCTGCTCCACTTGCATAAGCACGAACCATAGCGGCTGTATTTCCGTTAGGACGTGGGCTTCCATTGAGAATCAGAATATTCATCTTAAATCTCCCTGCCAATCCGGTACGCTTTATCCAATGCAGGATGTCCGGCAATATCTCCGACATCGTTTACACCACCTGCGAAAATGGTATCCACAAGTTCACATCGTTCGAAGCAGTCAACCCAGCCCTGAACAGCCTTGGCTGCACCCTCTACAACATAAGGGGCGTCCTCTGCTGCGGTTGCCAGCAAATAGACTTTAGTAAAAGTATAATCAGAGTCATAAAGAGGGTTGGCTCTATCCAACATGGTCTTAAGCTGTCCGCTGACACTGTAGTAATAAACGGGCGTTGCGAAAACAATAACATCGGAATCATGCATCTTGGCAGCGATCTCGACTGCATCATCGGCAATCACACAATGACCAGCCTTGAGACAGGCAAGACAGCCTTTGCAAAAGCCTATCTTCTTCTCATGAAGATAAATGGTTTCAACGCTGTGACCAGCATCCTGAGCACCTTTGGCAAAGGATACTGCCAGCATTTCGGAATTGCCGCCCTTGCGGGGGCTGGAAGAAATAATCAAAACTTTTTTGCTCATAAAATTCTCCTGTTCATAGCTTGAATTGCTGTTTATTTTCTGATAGACTATATGATAATACATGAACCTGACTTTAGGTCAAGGGTTTCTTAATAATATTCAGGGGGTTTTTATGTATACCATAGGTCAAGTATCCGAAATGTTCAATCTCCCTATATCAACACTTCGATATTATGATAAACAGGGGCTTTTTCCAGAGATGGTGAGGGAATCCGGTATCCGGAAATTCAGCGACACGGAAATAGAAGCACTCAGGGTTATTGAATGCTTGAAAAAATCTGGGCTTGAAATCAAAGACATCAAACAATTTATGGATTGGTGTGCAATGGGAGCATCTACTTATTCCATGAGAAAAGAACTGTTTGAGAAACAGAAAAGAATGGTGGAAGCAGAAATCGAGCACATGAACCGTGTGCTGGATATGCTAAAATTCAAGTGCTGGTACTATGAACAAGCCCTACAGGATGGGAATGAAAATCGAGTACGAGATATGATACCGGATAACTTGCCAGAGGAACTCCAAAAATTATACGATCATACTTTCATGATTCATAAAAAAATTTCAAAAAGGTAGTTGTATATTTTCTTTTGTTCAGTTATTATATAAATACTAATTTAAAATTTTGTTCTTTATATTGCTGAGGGGAGGATAGAAAGATATGGCGCGAAAGGCCTATTCGGAACAGGAGCGGGAGCAAGTGCGGAATGCTCTGCTGACCACAGTAACCCAGTGTATTGTGGATCGGGGCCTGATCCATAGCAGTATTGATGTCCTGTGCAAAAAAGTAGGCATCTCCAAGACCTTTTTCTACACCTTTTTTTCTTCCAAGGAAGATTTAGTATTGGAGGCACTTCGGTATCAGCAGCCTAAATTGCTGCAATATGCCAGAAATCTGATGGGAGATCCTGCACTTAGCTGGCGAGAGGGTGTCCGAACTTTTTTGGAGACCTGCACCTATGGTGAGAAAAAAGGCATCGCTGTGCTGTCTATTGAAGAAGAACAGGAGATTTACCGCTGTCTCTCCCAGGAAAATTTTCAGACCTTCCGTGAAGAACAGATCAAATTATTCCGCGAGATACTCGTGATTTTTGGCCTTCCCATGGACAGCATAGAACCACGGCTGTTTGGTAACCTGGCTCTGTCCATGATGATGGTATATAAGGCAATTCCAGATACCATGCCCTTTCTGTTTCCGGAGGTAGCAGAGGATATGGTGGCATTTCAAATCAACGCCCTGCTGGATGAAATGCAGCGGGCAAAAGAAAAAATAAACAGAGTGAGAGAAGATGCATAGAAATAACCAACGAATCCCTATGAGTATGCAATGCGACTTAATTGTACAATCACTGAAAAAGGCCGATTTCCCGAAACCGGCCGCTGGTTCTGTGCGTTTTTTTGCCCTGCGTCAGCCTGTCCTTTTGACAGTGCGGCGCGGGGTTTTTTGTGTCATAGGAAAGTGCGTCCTATGACATAAAAACGCTCCGCGAGGATCGCCATGCGTCGGAAGAGAATTTTGTCGCAGAAGCGACCCGCCGCAGGCGAAGAAGCTCGCGAACGAGCTTCTTTTTTGTGTCAGGAGCTTAAATAACTTTTTTAAATACAATCAGGAGGATAAAATTATGGGATTATTCAGCAAATTGTTTAAGGGACCGGAGCCGGATATGGAAAAGAGCGCGGCAAACGCAAAAAAGGTACGTGCACTGTTTGATCAGGCAGTGGAGCACGGCGGGGAGTACCGTCTGATCGTGGGCTATACTGAGGACGTCAAGCGATTCAATTATGGTTTTGTCCACGGGAGTAAAACCAAAATAGGCAATTTGATTGTGGGATGGAATGAAGCTGCTGACACGATTGTGGTGGTGCCTACTGTTCCCGATCTCTCCGGCTATGGAGACCCTACTTATTACCGCCGAAATGAGATTCACAAGGCGTACCGGAACAAGTATCCCACCGATGCCTTTATCATTTATCCCGACCGGAAGGGGTATATTGGCATCAATGCCTATGAATGGCTGGAGGATGAGAAGCTGTATATCTATCTTTATCAGAAAGAGGAACTGGAGGCATTTACAGCATTCTTCCAAAATACATTTGCAACCAAATAAGCAGGGCACGAGGCGAGGCCTAGTGTGGAATCCGTGCTTGACAGAAAAATGAAAGGAGGCGCTGCTATGGAATTATTGGAACAGTGCCGGAAATGGAATGAGAACAAGGAATACCAGAAGCTCATTGACGCTTTAGAGAATATTTCTGCCGATGAGCGTACCCCTGAGATGGACAGTGAGCTGGCCAAGGCATACATCGCCATTGCAGATATAGGAGAACGGGAGCCTTATGAAAAAGCGCTGGAGCTGCTGGAACCCCATGAAGAATATTTTTCCGAAGACCATTGCTGGAATTATCGGATTGCATCTGCTTATTATTATCTGGATGAAGAAGGCCCTGCCCTGCATTATTTTGAAAAGGCGTTGGAGGCCCGTCCCGGAGATGAGGATACCCAGGAATACATCGATGACTGCCGCCGCCGGCTGGCGCTGCCCCGGTTTGAGAAGAACTTCCGGGAGAGGACGCAGGAAGCCTGGGCCGCTTTTGCCGGGATAGAGGCGGAGCTGCGAGCCATCATGGAGGCGGATAAGCTGAGAGAACGGAGTGAGGAAATTATAGAAAAATGCAGCGAGGCGCTGGAGCTGGCCCTCTCTTCTCCTGCCTTTGAGCTGGGCTTCAATGGTGAAAAATATGAATTAATCCTCAGCGCCGAGGGCAGCCGGGCCGGACTGTTTCCCCTGGTCTATTTCCAGTGTCATGTACCGGCATCTGTGCGAGAACACTGGAACATTCTGGTGGGCCGTCAGCCCTCTGCCGAGTTCTCTTTGCGCTCCGGGCCGGACGAGATTCGACCGGAAGATGTGCAGGTGTGGGTGGAGCAGCAGGAGGATGGGCGGCTGTCCCTCACCCTCTACTGTGAAAAAATACTGCCTCTGCAGCAGGAGAATGCGGAACGGGCCTGGTGGCTGCTCTCTACCCTCACGGATCAGGTGCTGGGGGAAGTCAATTTCATTGCCTACATCGGCGGGTTTGACTTAATCGATGCCCCAAAAAAAGGCCCTGTTGCCATCCCTGCCGTTTCTCTTGAAAAGCTGCCCCAGACGCTGAAAAGCTTGGGACTGACCGACTATCGGGATGGGGCGGATTTTCTGGAGAACAGCTATATCACCTATGAACTGGACCCAGTGAAAGACCCTGACGCTGACTGGCGGCTGGATGTTTACACCGGCTCCAACCGTCTGCCGGTGCTGATCAACGAGTACATGAGCGCCCAGAGTGATATGATGAATGAGTATCACAAGGATGGCATTGTGGCCGGTTTCCTGTGTTATCCGCTGAGCGGATTTGAGGGTGAAAATCGAACGGAACAGATTCTGCAATTCCGGGACACTTTGCAGGATGCTATTCAAAAACATGCAGGGGAGGGCGCAGTTACCTTCCTGGGCGGTGCCACTGGGCTATACTATGGGTATCTGGACTTCATTGCCTGGGATCTTCTCGCCGTGCTGGATGCAGCAAGAGATTTCTTTGCTGATACCGATCTGACCTGGAGCGGCTTTCATGTGTTTCGCCGGGATGTGGGGGCTGTCCGTCTTTGGGAGCAGGAAAAAGAGCCGGAGGTTGACCCGGAGACAGGTTCCCTTCTCTCAGCGCAAAATATTGAGACACTGGAATCCTTTCAGGATGAGATATCGGGATATTTTGGACAGATGCTTTGCTGGCTGGAGGATTTTATCGAGCAGGGTGTGCAGGAGGGGAAATTTACTCAGCATCAGGCCCATCAGGATCTCCAGATCGCTCTGTGGTATTCCTTTGCCTGCAACAATCTGGATGAGTACCGGTATTACTGCAAGGCAGCAGACTGGATGAAGGATTCGGAGAAAAATGCTGTGGGCTGTGCCATGTGGTATTATCGCTATTCCGTGGCTTTAATGTACTGCGGACGGCTGGAAGAAGCGCTGAATTATGCAGAAAAAGGGATTCAGGAGGAGCCGGACTATCCATGGATCTGGTTACAGGCAGGTAAGCTGCGCAGCCACTTTGGAGATAAAGCGGGCGCGCTGGAGGCGGTTGCCCATGGTCTTGCATTGGAACCTGACGATTACGAGTTCCTTACTTTGAAAAAAGAAATTGAAAATGGCGCACCACTGGAACAGATGGAATATCACTGGATCAACCCGGATGCTGATCAAATTCTTCAGCAGGGACTGGATGAGAATGCAGATGATAAACAACGTTCTATTTCCTGTATAACGGTCAATAAGGAGGGGCTGGAACGCTTTTGGATGATTTTTGGCCCAAAACCGGAACAATATACGCCCAATGCTCCCTTTACCCAGTTCCCTTACAGGATCAACGATCATCCTGTAGATCTGGTATTTCAGATGAATGAGGGAGGAATGTCCAAGCTGAATACAGACTGGCTGGAACAACTGAAGGGGTGGATTCAGGACGGACAGTGGTTGGAACGGGAACATCCGGACGGCAGGGCGGCCCGCCTGGATACGGTGCTGGTGGGGCTGGATTATCACATCGGCCTGCTTTACAAGCTGACGGATGAGGATGTATATTTTCAAATCTTTCTGAACCCGGATGGGACAGAACAAGAGGGAACCTTCTGGTCCTCCGAGGAGAAGAGCAAGCCAGAGCTTTATACAGAAGAAGAGATATCTGCGTTGTTCCGCCTTCTGAAGAACGGGACTATTACACGTTGGTGACAATGGGAATGGGGGCTCATCGGATGAATGTGCCGGAGGAGCTGGCAGAATACAGGCTGGAACGGGCAGAGTTGGCGATTGCCCTTCCGCCGGATTGGAAACTGGATGAGGAATCCATGAAGGAGGAGAAGTGGTATTGGCCCATTGGTCTGCTGAAGGTTTTAGCCCGGTTGCCGGCTGCTAGTGACACCTGGCTGGGATTCGGACATACGATGGACAAGCAATCTCCTTTTGCAAAGGATACGAAGCTCTGCGCCAGTCTCCTGACTGGTCCTCAAGGTGTGGAGGATGGCTGTGAGGTCTGTATCTTGCCGAACGGTGAGACAGTAAACTTCTATCAGGTAATCCCCCTGTATCGGGATGAGATGGAGTATAAACTGGAGCACGATGCAGATGCGTTAATTGAAAAAATGGCAGAGGTAAGCTTTGTGGTACAGCCAGAACGACCAAATTGTTTACATAATCTTTCTATATTCTAATTTCAGACAAGCTAAGTCCGTTTTTGGATTTAGCTTGTTTTTGTCATAGGAAAGTGCGTCCTATGACATAAAAACGCTCCGCGAGGATCGCCATGCGTCGGAAGAGAATTTTGTCGCAGAAGCGACCCGCCGCAGGCGGAGAAGCTCGCGAGCGAGCTTCTTTTTTACGCAATATTTACGATATACCTATTTACAAGGTAGGTATTATCCGTTATAATAAAACCTACTTAAAAGGTAGGAAATAGGAGGAGAAAATAATGAAGGCAGATTACAAATTTGAGACATTACAGCTTCATGCAGGTCAGGAGGTGCCAGATCCGGCAACAGATGCGAGGGCAGTTCCTATTTACGCAACCACATCCTATGTATTTAAAAACTCAGCGCAGGCGGCAGCGAGATTCAGTCTGGCAGAGTCAGGGAATATTTATGGAAGGCTAACCAATTCGACGCAGGCGGTTTTAGAGGAACGAGTAGCTGCTCTGGAGGGTGGAACAGCTGCACTGGCACTTGCTTCTGGTGCGGCAGCTATTGCATATACCCTGGAGGCACTGGGACAGAATCGAGGACATATTGTTGCCCAGAAAACGATTTACGGAGGCAGTTATAATCTTCTGGCGCATACGCTGCCAGGTCTGGGGATTACAGCCAGCTTTGTGAATATTCACAATCTGGAAGAAGTAGAAGCAGCGATTCAGGAAAATACCAGAGCACTTTACATAGAAACACTGGGAAATCCGAACAGTGATATTCCGGACATTGATGCGCTGGCTTCTATTGCTCATAAGCATGGACTGCCGTTGGTAGTAGATAATACTTTTGGAACTCCGTATTTGATTCGTCCGATTGAGCATGGGGCAGATATTGTAGTTCATTCTGCTACGAAGTTCCTTGGCGGTCATGGAACAACGCTGGGCGGTATGATTGTAGATTCTGGAAAATTTGACTGGGCGGCCAGCGGCAGATATCCGGCAATTTCAGAGCCGAATCCCAGTTACCATGGTGTGTCATTTACACAGGCTGCAGGCCCAGCCGCTTTTGTAACCTATATCCGTGCGATTCTGCTGCGTGATACAGGTGCAGCGATTTCTCCTTTCGCAGCATTTCTTCTGCTTCAGGGAATAGAAACTTTGTCGCTGAGGCTGGAGCGTCACATAGAAAATACCAAAAAAGTGATTGATTTTCTGGCAGGACATCCTCAGGTAGAAAAGGTGAATCATCCATCATTACCAGAACATCCGGATTACAAGCTTTATCAGAAGTATTTCCCAAGAGGAGGAGGTTCTATCTTTACTTTTGAAATAAAAGGAGGTCAGAAGGAGGCTCATGATTTTATTGACCATCTTCAGATTTTTTCCTTGCTTGCCAATGTTGCAGATGTAAAAAGCCTTGTGATTCATCCGGCTACGACAACACACAGCCAGCTTTCTAAAGAGGAACTGGAGGATCAGGGAATAAAAGAGAATACGATTCGCTTATCTATTGGTACAGAACATATTGACGATATCATCGCAGATCTGAAAAAGGGATTTGCAGCAGGAAAACAGGAGGTATAACTATGGGAAGAATTTATACATCTTCAGCACAACTGATCGGACACACACCATTGCTGGAATTATCGAATATAGAAAAGCAGTACGGGCTGAAGGCAAAGCTTATTGCAAAGCTGGAATATTTCAATCCGTCCGGTTCTGTAAAGGATCGGATTGCAAAGACTATGATAGAGGATGCAGAGGCAGAGGGAAAAATTACGCCGGAAACGGTGATTATTGAACCAACCAGCGGCAATACCGGGATTGGACTTGCGGCAGTGGCAGCAGCCAGGGGATATCGGCTGATCATTGTAATGCCGGAAACGATGTCAGTAGAGCGGAGACAGCTGATGAAAGCCTATGGGGCAGAGCTGGTGTTAACAGAAGGAGCAAAGGGAATGAAGGGGGCAATTGAAAAAGCGCAGGAGCTGGCGCAGGAGATCCCCAACAGTTTTATTCCAGGTCAGTTTGTGAATCCGTCCAATCCGAAAGCGCATCGGAGCGGCACAGGTCCGGAGATTTACGAGGATACAGATGGAATGGTAGATATTTTTGTGGCAGGTGTGGGAACTGGGGGAACCATTACTGGTGTGGGAGAATATTTGAAAGCACGAAAACCGGAAGTAAAGGTAGTGGCAGTTGAACCAGAGGATTCTCCGGTACTTTCTGCAGGAAGAGCTGGAGCTCACAAGATTCAGGGAATTGGAGCAGGATTTGTGCCTGATATTTTAAACACACGTATTTATGATGAGGTGATTTCGATTTCCAATGAAGCGGCATTTGCAGCCAGCCGTTTGATTGGAAAAAAGGAAGGAGTTCTTGTTGGAATTTCTTCAGGCGCTGCAGTAGCTGCTGCCATTGATCTGGCCGGTCGTCCGGAAAATGAAGGAAAAACGATTGTTGTACTTCTTCCAGATACCGGGGATAGATATTTATCCACTTCGCTGTTTACAGAAGAATAAGTTGCCTTGTTCTGTGCATTCATGGTATGATTGCTCTGTAAGAGAGGTGTTCGTTATGATGATTTCAACGAGGGGAAGATATGCACTCCGTGTCTTGATTGATCTTGCGGAGCATGCTGAACGAGGTTATGTACCTATGAAAGAGATTGCAGAAAGGCAGGAAATTTCACTGAAGTATCTGGAACGGATTCTTCCGGTATTGTCAAAAAACGGATTGATTGAAGGGATACAGGGAAGAGGCGGAGGATATCGTTTGAACCGTCCGCCTGAGGATTGCAGGATTGGAGAGATTCTTCGTTTGACAGAGGGTGATTTGGCACCAGTTGCCTGTTTGGAATGTGACGCTAAGCCCTGCAGCAGAATGGGAGAATGCCGTACCTATCCGATGTGGAGAGAATTTTATCAGTTGGTGACAGACTATTTTGATCACAAGACCCTTGCAGATATTATAAAAATCAGCTGAATCAGGGGTCAGTTTGAAAATCATAGTTTCCCCCGGTCTTCCGAAAATGGAGGATCGGGGGAATTTCATGTCACAGGAAAGTGTGTCCTATGACATAAAAACGCTCTGCGAGTGAGCTTCTTTCTTATGCAGGAAATCTGTAAAAAGCAGGAGTTCTTTTCTTCTGGCAGAAACACCTGCTTTCCCCGCAAACAATCTTGTGATATAATAATCCCCAGTAAAGGGGAAGAAGAACAATGGAGACAAAACTGATAAAGATTCAAGATTCAGAATGGATAAAAGATGAGGAACTGGCAGAAGCAGCCCGGATTATCCGGGAGGGCGGCCTTGTGGCATTTCCTACAGAGACGGTATATGGACTGGGAGCAAACGCTCTGAATGAGGATGCGGCCCGAAAGATTTACGCAGCAAAGGGACGCCCCTCAGACAATCCTCTGATTGCCCATATTTCCTGTATGGAGGAGCTGGAGCCGCTGGTGAAGGAGATTCCGGAAGCAGGAAGAAAGCTGGCGGAGGCGTACTGGCCTGGCCCGCTGACAATGGTTTTTCCAAAAAGCGAGATTGTCCCTTACGGAACAACCGGCGGCCTTGATACGGTTGCAGTGCGTATGCCAAGCGATCCCATTGCGGGCAGGCTGATTGCACTGTCCGGTGTGCCGATTGCAGCGCCCAGCGCCAATACTTCCGGGCGGCCAAGCCCGACGACAGCTCAGCATGTATGGCAGGATATGAACGGAAAGATTGAGATGATCCTGGATGGAGGTCCGGTGGGGATTGGAGTGGAGTCTACGATTGTAGATGTGTCTGGCCCTGTTCCGGTGCTTCTGCGTCCCGGCGCAGTTACTATGGAAATGCTGGAAGCAGTTGCCGGCCATGTGGAGATCGATCCGGCTATTCAGGGACCGCCAAGAGAGGATCTGCGTCCCAAAGCGCCGGGAATGAAATACCGCCATTATGCTCCTCACGGAGATCTGATTTTGGTAGAAGGCGATCTGGAGGCTGTTGTGGAGCGGATCAATTCTCTTTCCCGGGAACGCGAAGAAGAGGGATGCCGGGTTGGAGTAATCTGCACAGAGGAAACCAGAGCGCGGTATCACTATGGAGAAATTCGCAGTGTGGGCCAGAGAGCCAAAGAAGAAACCATTGCCCACAATCTGTTTGCCGTTCTGCGGGAATTTGATGATCTGGGTGTGGACTATATTTATTCAGAAAGCTTTTCCAGAGATCATCTGGGTCAGGCGATTATGAACCGCCTTACGAAGGCAGCAGGATATCATGTGATTCATGTATAATAAGGAGGGAAGGCTGTTGAGCAGTACGAAAAAAAGAGCAGATTATATTTCCTGGGATGAATATTTTATGGGCGTGGCAGATTTGTCCGGCAGGCGCTCTAAGGATCCGAATACCCAGGTGGGAGCGTGTATTGTCAGTGAAGACAACAAAATTTTATCAATGGGATACAACGGCTTTCCGAGGGGATGCTCAGACGATGAATTTCCCTGGGGAAAGGATGAGGAGACTACTGACCCGTACAGCGCAAAGTATCTGTATGTGACTCACAGTGAGCTGAATGCTATCTTAAACTACCGGGGCGGCAGTCTGGAGGGAAGCAAGCTGTATGTAACTCTGTTTCCCTGCAATGAATGTGCAAAGGCGATTATCCAGGCAGGGATTAAGACAATTATTTATAAAGAAGACAAATATTCGGACTCTCCTTCTGTTCGGGCATCGAAGCGGATGCTGAATGCGGCGGGAGTACGGTATTATCAGTATGAAATTACGGGAAGAAAGATTGAGATTGATGTATAATGATGAAATTTTTACTGGCAGCGGTGAATGCAAAGTATATTCATTCTAATCCCGGGATTTACAGCCTGAAGGCGTATGCAGAGCGGACACGGGGAGACCTGTTCCCGGAAGGGGCAGGGCTCCCCTCTGTTCATGTGGAGATAGGTGAATATACGATTAATAATCAAATGGAACAGATTCTGGAGGATATTTACCGGAGAAAGCCGGATATGGTGGGATTTTCCTGTTATATCTGGAATATTGTGCCCTGTCTGGATCTGGTGCGGGATCTTCATAAGGTGCTTCCGGACACAGACATCTGGCTGGGCGGTCCGGAGGTGTCCTTTGATGCTCCGGAACTGCTTTTGCGGGAGCCGGAAGTTCTGGGTATTATGAAAGGCGAGGGGGAGGAAACCTTTGCCGCTCTTTTAAACTGTTATGAAAAGCTGGGAATGTCTGTGAGAAAGTCAGTGGGAATGTCTGGCTGCAGAGACCAGGAGAAAAAGGCGGAAGAATTTTGGCAAAGTCTTTCTTCTCTTCCTGCTGCAGCCTATCGGGGGAAGGATGGAACTATTCAGGATCATCCCGTTCGCCCGGTCATGGATATGAGCCGGATTCCCTTTCTTTATTCCCGGCTGGAGGGCTTTGAAAACAGAATCATTTATTATGAAAGCAGCCGGGGCTGTCCTTTTTCCTGCAGCTATTGTCTTTCTTCTGTGGATAAATCCGTCCGTTTCCGTGATTTGGAGCTGGTAAAGAGGGAACTGGATTATTTTCTGGAAAACCGGGTTCCGCAGGTGAAGTTTGTGGACAGGACCTTTAACTGCCGTAAGAGCCATGCACTGGAAATATGGAGACATATTAAGGAGCATGATAATGGGGTGACAAATTTTCATTTTGAAATTGCGGCGGATCTTCTGGATGAGGAGGAATTGGAGCTGATTGGAACCATGCGGCCCGGACTGATTCAGCTGGAAATCGGTGTGCAGAGCACCAACCCGAAAACGATCCGGGAAATCCACCGGGTTATGGATCTGGAACGGCTGAAAAAGGTGGTGGCCCGCATCAATGCCGGCCATAATGTGCATCAGCATCTGGATTTAATTGCAGGCCTGCCCTGGGAGGATTATTCCTCCTTCCACCGATCCTTTAATGAGGTATATGCCATGGAGCCGGAGCAGCTTCAGCTGGGATTTTTAAAGGTATTAAAGGGCTCTTTTATGTATGAGCAGGCAGAGAACTATGGACTGGTTTACAGAGATAAGCCGCCCTATGAGGTGCTGTCTACCAAATGGCTGTCCTATGATGATGTGCTGAAGCTGAAAGGGATTGAGAATATGGTGGAGGTGTATTACAACAGCGGACAGTTTACCAGGACGCTGAAATATCTGGAGGACTGGTGGAAGGACGCCTTTGTTTTGTATGAGCAGCTGGCAGACTATTATGAGCAGAGGGGACTGACAGGGCTGAATCACAGCCGTCTGGCCCGGTACGAAATTCTCCACGATTTTGTAGAGGAACGGACAGAAGGAGATTTTCTGATGGGGGCAGAGGATACGCTTATGTGTGACCTTTATCTGAGGGAAAATGCAAAGAGCAGACCGTCCTTTGCACTGGATCAGAGTCCCTATAAGGAGAAAATCCGCAGTCTGACTCCGGAGCTGCGGGGGCTGGGAACCAGGGTTCATGCAGAGGTGCTTCGCAGCGGAAAAATTATGCTGTTTGATTACAGAAAGCGGGATCCCCTTACACATAATGCAGAGATGATCTGCCTGGAGCCGGAGAAGGCCTGTTCAGAAGAAACCACCTGCTAAAGAAGGGAGTTCTGTCAGGATCTTTCCTGTGCGCGGGAGGAAAACAGACGTAAAATAGGAGAATTTAAGGAAGGAGCGTCCGTTCAGGGGGCAAATGTGGAGACAGAGTTCTGTAACCATATTTGCCCTTTGGGCGGCAAAGGAGTGGAAGATGAAGAAAGAAACCAGGGCAGAGCGGGAAATGCGGATCAGCCAGATTCTGGAAGCTATGGACAGAGAATACGGGACAGAGTACCGCTGTTATCTGAATTATGAAACACCCTGGCAGCTGCTGATTGCCGTAATTCTCAGCGCCCAGTGCACAGATGCCAGGGTGAATCTGGTGACGGCGGATCTATTTCAAAAATACGATACTCTGGAGAAATTTGCCGGTGCAGAGGTGAAGGAGCTGGAGCAGGATATTCATTCTATCGGCTTTTATCACAGTAAGGCAAAAAATATTATTTCCTGCTGTAAACGGCTGATAGAGGAGCATCAGGGGGAGGTTCCGCGAACGCTGGAGGAGCTGACGGCTCTGGCAGGTGTCGGGCGGAAAACGGCCAATGTAATCAGAGGGAATATTTACCACGAGCCAAGCATTGTTGTGGATACTCATGTAAAACGGATATCCAGAAAGCTGGGGCTTACCCGGCAGGAGGACCCGGAAAAAATTGAGTATGACCTGATGAAGGTTTTGCCGGAGGATCACTGGATTCTCTGGAATATTCATGTAATTACGCTGGGACGTACAATCTGTACAGCCCGAAGTCCCCGGTGCGGCGAATGTTTTCTTCGCGGTCTGTGTCCATCTGCAGAGGATATGGAAAAAGAGAAGACAAAAAAAGAGAAAACAGGGAATTCTGGAAGCAGAAAGGGAGAGCGGTTATGAGCGGGGACAGAAGAGAGAACTCTGTGAGGATTCCGAACCAGTATATTGCAGTTGACCTGGAAACAACAGGGCTGGATCCAAAGCGGGACAGGATTATTGAGATTGGAGCCATTCGGGTGGAAAACGGACAGAAAACGGCATCGTTTCACACAATGGTCAATCCAAGAAGGACGCTGGAGGAACGGATTGTTCAGCTGACGGGTATTTCCGATGAAATGGTGGAGAATGCGCCGGACATTGGGGATAAAATAGGAGAGTTTCTTGATTTTTGTGGACAGCTTCCTCTTCTTGGGCATCATGTTATTTTTGATTACAGCTTTTTAAAGCGGGCAGCAGTTAATCAAGGGCTGGAATTTGAACGGACGGGGCTGGATACGCTGCAGCTTTGCCGCAGATTTATGCCACAGGAGGAAAAGAAAAATCTGGAGGCGGCATGTGGCTTTTTTGAAATACAGCGTCAGGGAGCTCACAGAGCGCTGGGGGATGCAGAGGATGCCCACAGTCTGTATCAGCGTCTGATTGCCCTTTATGGAGAGACAGAACCGGGAGCATTTGCGGAAAAACCCCTGATTTATAAGGTAAAACGGGAGCAGCCGGCCTCGAAAAAGCAAAAAGAGGACTTGCGGTATTTACTGAAATATCATAAAATAGATTTACCTGTGCAAATTGACTACCTTAGCCGGAATGAGGCATCCCGGATTACGGATCAGGTGATTTCACAGTATGGAAGAATCAGGCATTAGCACAATATTGGAAAAAGAGGTGAATGGAACGATGATGAACATGAATAATAATAAAAACAGAAAGATTTTTGTAGCAGTGATTGCAGTGATTCTGGTACTTTCTATGATTGTGCCGGTTGTGGCCGCAGCACTGATGATCTAAAAAAATCTGAGGGAGCGATTATGAAAAAGAGAAGCATTTGGAGCGGAGCAGCCCTGGCGGCAGTTATGAGCCTTTTTATGGCAGCTCCGGTGTCTGCAAAGGAAATGACAATTCCAGACGGAGTTTTCGTAGGTGACATTGAGTTAGGCGGAATGACAAAAGAAGAGGCCGGACAGACAATTCAGGATCATGTGAATACTCTTGCGGATCGGAAGGTTACGTTGAACATTGAAGGAACGCCTGTGGAAGCTACTGCGGGAGAACTGGGATTTACCTGGAGCAATCCGGAGGCGGTGGAGGAAGCGGCGTCTCACGGGGCTGGCGGAAATCTGATCCAGCAGTATATGGAACGAAAGGATCTGGAAAAGGAGCCGGTTCACATTTCTCTGGAAACAGGGGTGGATGAGGCGGAATTTGCTGAGTTTGTGAACGCCAACTGCCAGGGGATGACGGCAGAGCCGCAGAATGCGGTGATTACCAGAGTGGACGGCAAATTTGAAATTACACCTGAAGTGGATGGAAAAACGGTAGATACCGAGGCCACAAGGGCAGCGCTGGAGACGGCGCTTGCAGAGGCAGATGCAGAGGCAGTAACAGTGGAAGCAGCCGTAACTGTGAAGGAGGCAGCAGTCAGAGAAGAGCAGCTTGCCACCATACAGGACGAGCTGGGAAGCTTTTCTACGGACTTCAGCAGCAGCGGAGCTTCCAGATCAGGCAATCTGAAGAATGGAGCAGCCAAAATCAACGGACATGTTCTGATGCCAGGCGAAACCCTGTCCGGTTATGAGTGTATGCATCCGTTTACCAAAGAAAACGGATATTTTTCCGCAGCAGCTTATGAGAACGGACGTGTGGTAGACAGTATTGGAGGCGGCGTCTGCCAGATTTCCACAACCCTGTATCAGGCAGCTCTCCGCGCAGAACTGGAGATTGTTCAGAGACAGAACCATTCCATGATTGTAGGCTATGTAAAGCCATCTATGGACGCGGCTACAGCAGGAACGGTAAAGGATCTGAAGGTGACGAACAATTACAGCACACCGATTTATGTTGAGGGATATACCAAGGGACGGACGCTGACTTTTACGATTTATGGAAAAGAGACACGTCCGGCAAATCGGACTGTGGAGTTTGTTTCAGAAACGCTCAGTACCATTGATCCGGGAGAACCGGAGATAAAAGTGGACAATTCCATGGCTCCTGGTACAAGAAAACAGGTACAGTCAGCTCATACCGGAATCAAGTCCAGATTGTGGAAGGTTGTAAAGGTAGATGGAACAGAGACAGAACGCACCCTGCTTCATACAGATACCTACAATGCCTCCAAGGCCATTGTTATGGTAGGACCGGAAGCTCCGGCGTCAGCCCCAGTGGAGACAGCGCCTGTGACAGACAGTCCGGAGGAGTCTGCAGAGGAAGTACCGTCCACGGAGTCTTCTGTTGTTGAAGGAATTCACGGAGGTCCCGGTGTTTCTTCAGAAGAAAAGGCCAGCTCCGCAGGAGAGGGAGGCCCAGGAGAAGCGAGTACACCGGCTCCGGCAGCAGGTCCGGGAGAAACCGAAGCTCCGGTTCCGGCAGCGGGCCCGGGAGAAACTGAGGCGCCTGCTCAGTAAAAGGCGATACGGTCTTTTCTGCAAAGGGACTGGATAGAATGAAAAAAGAGGACAAACAGCATGATGCGAAGAATTGAGCGGCAGAATACCGGAAAGCTGTGTGCCGGCCAGGATCTGATTGTGGCGGGAAATCCCGGACTGTCGGGAGCGGCAGTGATTGCAGAACGCTTTCACAGCCATTTGAAGACCTGGTTTTCCGAGGAGTATCTGGAGGAACTGAAAGCGGACAGCCAGAATGCAGAAGGAGCGCTGGAGCCGGCTCTGGCAGAGCTGGCCTCTGAGATTACAGAATCAGAGCCCATAGGGGAAGGCGGCGTTTTAAAGGCGATCTGGAATCTGACCGGAGCCTATGAAACCGGCGTTCGGTTTGTCCTGCGGCAGATTCCGCTGACTCAGGCAACCATAGAGATTTGTGAGCGGTTTGAATTGAACCCTTACCGGCTTTACAGCAGCAGCTGTGTACTTTTGACCTCAGAAAACGGAGGCCGCCTGGTGCAGAAGCTGAAAGAACGGGGAATTGAGGCCGCAGTCATCGGCGCAGTTCAGAAAGGGATTGCAAGAGAAATGATTGTTCAGGAAGGACAGGGATTTCTGGAACGTCCCCAGCCGGATGAATTACTAAAAGCAGTTCCGGATTATCCGGTAAAAAAGGAAAATAGTCCGGAATAGTTATCAAAATATAAAAATGGGAGGCAGTCTATTATGAGAGAGAAAATTTTGGCGGTTATCGAAAAAAACAGCAGAATCGATATTCATGATCTGGCAATTTTGTTAGGAGAGAATGAAGTCGCGGTGGCCAATGAGATTGCCGAAATGGAAAAAGAGCGGATTATCTGCGGATATCACACGCTGATTAACTGGGACAATACCAGTGAGGAAAAGGTCAGCGCTCTGATTGAGGTTAAGGTAACGCCTCAGAGGGGCATGGGCTTTGACAAGCTGGCAGAGCGGATTTATCAGTACAGTGAGGTGAATGCCCTGTATCTGATGGCCGGTGGATTTGATTTTATGGTAATTATTGAGGGAAAGACCATGCGTCAGGTGGCGCAGTTTGTTTCTGACAAGCTGGCTCCGCTGGATTCAGTATTAAGTACGGCCACCCATTTTGTTTTGAAAAAATACAAGGATCACGGAACTGTTTTAAGCGAGGAGATCCAGGACGAAAGGATGCTGATTACACCGTGAGAGATCCGTTAAATAAAATTATTACTTCGATTCCGCCTTCAGGAATCCGGAAATTTTTTGATATTGCCAATGAAATGCAGGATGTGATTTCTCTTGGTGTGGGAGAGCCGGATTTTGATACGCCCTGGCATATCCGGGAGGAAGGCATCTATTCTCTGGAAAAAGGAAGAACCTTTTATACAGCCAATGCAGGTCTGCGGGATCTTCGGGTGGAGATTCACAATTATCTGGAAAGACGCTGTCATGTAAGCTATGATCCGGACAAGGAGATTGTAGTGACAGTAGGCGGCAGCGAGGGAATTGATATCGCTATGCGGGCTATGCTGGATCCGGGAGATGAGGTTTTGATTCCTCAGCCCTGTTACGTTTCCTATGTGCCCTGCGCCGTTTTGGCCGGAGGTGTTCCTGTTGCGATTGAGCTGGAGGAAAAGGATCAGTTCTGTCTGACACCGGAAAAGCTTCTGGAAAAAATTACGCCGAAGACAAAGCTTCTGGTACTTCCTTTCCCCAACAATCCTACCGGAGCAGTGATGAACCGCCGCCAGCTGGAGGAGATTGCAAAAATTGTAATTGAACACGATCTGTTTGTTCTTTCTGATGAGATTTATTCAGAGCTGACTTATGGAGAGGAGGAGCATGTAACCATTGCTTCTCTGCCGGGAATGAGGGAGAGAACGGTGCTGATTAACGGATTTTCCAAGGCCTTTGCCATGACGGGATGGCGTCTTGGATATGCCTGTGCGCCTGCTGTGATCTTAAAACAGATGCTGAAGATTCATCAGTTTGCCATTATGTGTGCGCCGACAACCAGCCAGTATGCGGCAATAGACGCTTTGAAGAACAGCGATGAGGATGTGAAGCGGATGCGGGAATCCTATGATCAGAGACGGCGCTACCTTCTTCATGCCTTCCGGGAAATGGGAATGGACTGTTTTGAGCCTCTTGGAGCATTTTACATATTCCCCAGTATCCGGCGGTTTGGTATGTCTTCAGATGATTTTGCCATGGAGCTGCTGAAGGCAGAGCGGGTAGCTGTTGTTCCGGGCACTGCCTTTGGTCAGGCAGGGGAGGGGCATCTGCGTGTCTCCTACGCCTATTCCTTAAAGAGCCTGAAGGAGGCTTTGGGCCGGATTGAGCGGTTTGTTAATACCTTAGACAGCCGGGAAAGGTGAGAGAGGAATGAATATTGTACTTTTTGAACCGGAAATGCCCTTAAATACCGGCAATATCGGCCGCACCTGTGTGGCAACCAATACCAGACTTCATCTGATTGAGCCCCTGGGATTTAAGCTGAATGAAAAGGCGATTAAAAGAGCCGGACTGGATTATTGGGATAAGCTGGATGTGACAGTGTACTGTGATTTTCAGGATTTTCTGGAAAAAAATCCGGGAGCAAAGATTTATATGGCTACAACAAAGGCGCCCAAGGTGTATACAGAGGTCAGCTATGAACCGGACTGTTATCTTATGTTCGGAAAGGAAAGCGCAGGAATTCCGGAGGAAATCCTGGTGGAAAATCAGGAGAACTGTGTCCGGATTCCTATGTGGGGGGATATTCGTTCCCTGAATCTTTCCAATTCTGTTGCTGTGGTGCTTTATGAAGCGCTTCGCCAGAACGGCTTTGAGAAGATGACCCTGGAGGGCCATCTTCACCGCCTTCACTGGAAGGACGAAGCGTCCTTGTAATTTATGTCATAGGAAAGTGCGTCCTATGACATAAAAACG
>UMFI01017574.1_pt1 | contig 22511 bp, 19 predicted proteins | sample 1964951 | NCBI WGS metagenome assembly UMFI01 (sample SAMEA4836040, study PRJEB28245) | human gut metagenome | biome: gut microbiome; material: fecal sample | place: Denmark | collected 2008 | reverse complement strand
GCCCGCCACATCTGCATCAGAAACCGTGAGGAGCTTGCAGAAGCTCTGGAAAAACTGGATTTTCCCGTAGTGATAAAGGCAGTGGATCTGATGGGAAGCAGGGGGATATTCCGGTGCGATACCAGCGAACAGGCTTTTTCCTTTTATGAAAAAACCATGGAAGCTACAGGTAAGGATTATTGTCTTGTGGAAGAGTTTATTGAGGGAGAACCCTTTGGCTGTGAGGCAATGATGTCAGAGGGAAGACTTTTATACTGCCTTCCTAATAATATAGATGCCTTTCAGAGCTATGTGCCCACTCCGGTAGGGCATTCGGTTCCCTGGAAAAAACAGGACAGCCTGGGAGAAGAGGCAAAACGTCAGGTAAAGCTTGCCATTTGTGCGGTGGGACTGGATAACTGTGCTGTAAACTGTGATCTCATTGAAAAAGACGGAAAGGTTTATGTGATCGAGATCACGGGAAGAGCTGGAGCCACCTGCCTTCCGGAAACAGTAGGACTGTATTACGGCATCAATTATTATGAGGCTATTGTGCGTCTTGCCCTTGATATGGAGCCGGAAAAGCTTTTTACCAAACCGTATCCGGGAAGCGCCAGCCTGTCTAAGATTCTGACCTCAGACAGAAGCGGAACCGTAAAAGCGATCCGAAATGAAAATGCGCCTGCAGAGGATATCATTGATCTTTCCTTTAATATTCAGCCGGGAGATTATGTGAATCAGTACCGTAATGGGAGGGATCGTATCGGACAGATCATTCTTGCAGGGAAAGAACTTCATGACTGCGAAGAGAGGCTAGATGAGATTTTGTCGAAAATTAACATTGAATTTACAGTATGATTGTGAGAAAATAACATGAGAAATAATGACCATGCCTTAAAGAAAAGTACATTTTTGCTGCTGCATATCAGCCTTTTGTTCAGCTCCCTAAGCGGTGTCTGTTCAAAAAAAGCTTCCGGATATACGGATCATATTTTTTCCCTGCCGTTTATTTTCTGGTTTGGACTTGTTTTTGTGATCATGTTCGGCTACGCCATTATCTGGCAGCAGATCCTGAAAAGAATGCCGCTTACTGTGGCCTATGCAAACCGTCCCGTAACTCTGATCTGGGGAATCGTCTGGGGAGCTCTGATCTTTGGAGAAAGGATCACCTGGAATATGATCGCCGGAGCAGCTGTGATTTTTGCAGGAATTTATCTTGTGACAAGTGATAACGCCGGAAAGGATGGTGAGAATTCATGAGCAGTCTTGGAATATCCGTATGTCTTTTGCTTCTGTCGGTTTTTATCTCGTCTGTATCTCAGATCATTCTGAAAAAAGCAGCAGATAAAACCTACGAAAGCACCCTGAAGGAGTATATGAATCCTATGGTGATCGGAGCTTACGGGCTTTTTTTCTGTTCTGTAATACTGACCATGCTGGCTTTGAAGCATGTGCCTCTTTCCATGTCACCGATCCTGGAATCTACAGGTTACATCTTTGTATCAGTAATGGGATATATTTTTCTGAAAGAAAGATTCAGCAGGCGGAAACTTATGGGCTTTGCCCTGATACTTGCAGGGATCGTCATATTCAACTTATAGAAACGAGGGACAAAAGAGATGCTGGTATCGATTGTTATACCGTGCTATAATTCAGAGCAGACCATCGGCAAGGTGGTGGAGCTTGCAATTGAAGAATTTGAGAAACTAAAAGATTACGAGTGTGAATTTGTTCTGGTAAATGATTATTCCAGAGACAATACCTGGAAATCCATACATGCTCTTACAGAAAAATATCCAAATGTAAAAGGAATCAACCTGGCTAAGAATTTTGGACAGCACAATGCCATTATGGCCGGAATGAATTATGCTCAGGGAGAGCTGATCCTGGGAATGGATGACGATATGCAGAATCATCCGTCACAGATCCCACAGTTCCTTGACAAAATGGAAGAAGGCTATGATATTGTGTTCGGAGTGTTTAAACAGAGGAAGTTTTCCTGGTTTAAAAATCTCACAGGGGCAGTAAGCCGGTTTCTTTTGTGGCATCTGCTGGACCGTCCGAAGGATATCCAGATGAGCAGTTTCTGGTGCTGCAGAAAGTATGTAAGAGACGAGGTTGTCAAATACGACGGCTATAATACCTTCCTTCAGGTATTGTTTTTCCGCACCACACATAACATTGCAAACATAGAGATCGAACATTTTGAGCGCGAGGTGGGAACCTCCAATTATAATTTTAAACGGGGACTGAAGCTGTTTATGTCCTGCCTGAATTTTACCGTGATTCCTTTAAGGGCAGCCACCTTTTTCGGAACCCTGTTCTCGGCAGCAGGTTTTATAGGCGCAGTGATCGTTTTTATCCGTAAGCTTCTGAATCCGGCAGTTGCCATTGGCTGGTCTTCGCTGATGTGCGCCATGCTGGTACTGTTCGGCATCTGTTTCCTGATGCTGGGCATTGTGGGAGAATATCTGGGAAAACTGATGCTGAATGTAAATAAGACACCTCAGTATGTGATCCGTGACAAAGAAAATATTTTCGAACAAACTGACAACACAGATAATTAAGAAACAGGAATAGCAAATGATAGATTTTAACAGGCCTGCAATTGTAGGAAAAGAACTGACATATATTAAAGACGCCGTAGACCAGGGAATGCTTTGCGGAGACGGCAAGTATACGAAGCTGTGTTCTGCATGGATGAAGGAGCGGTTTCAGGTAAACCAGGTGTTTCTGACAACCTCCTGCACTCATGCGCTGGAAATGGCGGCATTTCTCTGTGACATAGAGCCCGGGGATGAGGTGATCATGCCCTCTTATACCTTTGTATCCACAGCAGACGCCTTTGTGCTGAGAGGAGCCAGGATCGTGTTTGTGGATATCCGGCCGGATACCATGAATATGGATGAAAACCTGATCGAGCAGGCAATCACAGAAAGAACAAAGGCGATTGTGCCTGTCCATTATGCAGGGGTTGCCTGCGAGATGGATGCGATCATGGCTCTTGCAGAAAAATATCATCTGAAGGTAGTGGAGGACGCAGCTCAGGGAGTAGAGGCTTATTATCATGGAAAAGCTCTGGGAACTATTGGAGATTTCGGGTGCTACAGCTTCCATGAGACGAAGAACTATACCATGGGAGAGGGCGGGGCTCTTGTTTTCCAGAAAAACGAATACCAGGAAAAAGCAGAGATCCTCAGAGAAAAAGGAACAGACAGAAGCAAATTTTTCCGGGGACAGGTAGATAAATACCGCTGGATCGATTATGGCTCATCTTATCTTCCAAGTGAAATGAACGCGGCGTATCTTTATGCCCAGCTTGAGGAAGCGGAAAAAATCGACCGTAAGAGGCATCAGATCTATGACTATTACCATGAGGGGCTGAAGAGTCTGGAGGAACAGGAAAAAATCCAGAGACCTTTTGTGCCGGAAGGGTGCAAGCATAACGCCCACATGTATTATATAAAAGTCAGAGATCTGGAGACAAGAAGCAGGCTGATCACTTATCTGAAAGAAAACGGAATCTGCACTGCCTTTCATTATGTGCCTCTTCACAGCTCTCCGGCAGGCAGAAAATTTGGACGCTTCAGCGGAGAGGATGTTTATACCACACGGGAAAGCGAACGGCTTTTAAGACTGCCCATGTTTTATAATCTGGAAATGTCTGATGTGGAATACATTACAGAAAAAATACTCTCATTTGAGTTTTGACGGAGGAAACACAATGAAAAATAAAATAGCAGGCACTGTGGCAGCCGGAATTGCGGCACTGCTGATCCCTGCAGTATCCGTGCAGGCAGTAACTGTGAATTTCGGAACAGCGGCAACAGTGAGCTCAGACAGCATTCAGGGATGGCCGAAAGGGCCGGACACAGTTTCTGAGACAGCAGTTCTGATTGATGCGGATACAGGCGCGGTCCTTTATGACAAAGGAAAAGACGAGTACCGTTATCCGGCAAGTACCACAAAGATCATGACCGTGCTTACTGCGATAGAAAACAGTTCTCCGGAAGATTCTGTAACTTTTACAGAGACAGGAGTCCGGGATGTGACCTGGGACAGCTCCAATATCGGAATGCAGCTGGGAGAAACCATTACCATGAAGGACTGCTGGTATGCGGCCATTATCAAATCAGCCAATGAAGTGTGCGCTCAGATGGCAGAGTATGTAGGGGGAACAGAAGCTCAGTTTATTGAAATGATGAATGAGAAGGCCAGGGAGCTTGGATGCAGAAATACACATTTTGCCAATGCAAGCGGGCTTCCGGATTCCAATCACTATACCACAGCCTATGATCTGGCAAAGATCATGCGGGCAGGACTTCAGAACCCCCGGTTCCGGAAAGTTATCAGCGCAGCCAATTATACGATTCCGGCTACAAACCTCAGCGAGGCAAGAGGAATGCATACTCATATGCCTCTTATGGCAAAAGAATCCAATCTTTATTATGAAGGCTGCATTGGCGGAAAAACAGGAAATACCAATGACGCAGGCCATACCCTTGTAGTGGCAGCGGAGCGGAACGGAAGAACATATATTGCAGTTACCATGCGTACAGCAGATCTGGGAGCAAACTGTACAGACAGTATCGCGCTGTTTGACTATGCGTTTGATAATTTTGATACGCTGACAGTCAATGGAAAAAAAATGACTGTGCCAAAAGGTGTCACAGCGGATCAGCTTACAGTAGAGCAGGTGGACAAAAACGGAACAATGCTGAATCGTTATTTTTATAACGGACAGTATGTAGGCTATGCGGCGCCTGCCGCAACTCCCACACCCCAGGCGGTACAGACAGCGGCAGCGGGAACAGGAGAAAATACTTCCGGTACACAGACAGTACAGGAAGAAGCGGAAATACCGGAATCGGAAACTGAGGAAGGACTTTCCGATATGTCAAAGATCCTTCTTGGATTGATGGCTGTGATGGTCGTGACTCTTGTGGCATTGATGACAGCCCTTTATTTTAAAGAGAAAAAAATGTACGGTTCCAGAAAATAGGAGGAGAGATATGAAAGGTATTATTTTAGCAGGCGGTTCAGGAACAAGATTATATCCATTGACAAAAGCGATTTCCAAGCAGATCATGCCGGTGTATGACAAACCGATGATCTACTATCCCCTTTCCACGCTGATGCTGGCAGGGATCAGAGAAATTCTCATCATTTCCACACCAAGAGATCTTCCGGTGTTTGAAGAGCTTCTGGGAGACGGAAAGCAGCTTGGAATGCGTTTCGAGTATGCGGTTCAGGAGCAGCCAAGAGGGCTGGCAGATGCGTTTATCATTGGCGCGGACTTTATTGGAAACGATGCGGTTGCCCTTGTTCTGGGAGACAATATTTTTTACGGACAGAGCTTTTCCAGAGTGCTTCAGAACGCATATAAGAGAACAGAAGGGGAAAAGGGAGCAACCATCTTCGGCTATTATGTAAGGGACCCAAGAGAGTACGGCGTGGTAGAATTTGACGAAGACGGAAAAGCTCTTTCCATAGAGGAAAAGCCGGAGCATCCCAAGTCAAACTATGCGGTTCCGGGACTTTACTTCTATGACAATGATGTAGTGGAGATCGCCAAAAATGTGAAGCCTTCAGCAAGAGGCGAAATTGAGATTACAAGCATCAACAATGAATATCTGAACAGAGGAACCCTGAAGGTGGAAACTCTGGGAAGAGGATTTGCATGGCTGGATACAGGAAACCATGATTCCCTTCTGGATGCGGCTGATTTTGTTTCCGCGTTCCAGAAACGTCAGGGACTTTATATTTCCTGTATTGAGGAAATTGCTTACAAACGTGGATTTATCAATAAAGAGCAGCTTGTGGAGCTGGCGCAGCCGCTTCTTAAAACTGCATATGGAAAATATCTGATCGAAGTAGCGGAGGGCTTATAAAATGGGAAAAATTACAGTAGAAACCTGTCACATTGAAGGATTAAAGGTGATCACTCCTGCAGTGTTCGGAGATGACCGGGGATACTTTATGGAAACTTATAATTACAATGACTACAAGGCGGCTGGCATTGACCAGGAGTTTGTTCAGGACAATCAGTCCAGTTCCAGAAAAGGCGTTCTTCGCGGACTTCATTTTCAGATCAACTATCCGCAGGATAAGCTGGTCCGCGTAGTAAGCGGAGAGGTTTATGATGTGGCTGTGGATCTTCGTGAGGGCTCTCCTACTTACGGACAGTGGTACGGAGTGCTGCTTTCTGCAGAAAACAAAAAACAGTTCTTTATTCCAAAGAACTTTGCCCATGGCTTCCTTGTACTTTCTGATTCTGCTGAGTTTGCCTATAAGTGTACAGATTTTTATCATCCCAATGATGAGGGCGGACTTGCATACAATGACCCGGATATTGCAGTGGAGTGGCCGATTCCGGAAGGAATGGATCTGATTCTTTCTGACAAGGACAAAAAATGGGGAAGCTTTCAGGAATATTCCGCAAACAGGAGCAAAAAGGATTGAAAAAAGAGACATGGCTGCCAGGGGAACTATACCGGAACAGAAGGCTGGTTCTTTCCCTGGCCAAAAATGATTTTAAAACAAAATATGCAGGTTCTTATTTTGGAACAGTCTGGGCCTTTATCCAGCCGGTAGTTACCATCTGTGTATACTGGTTTGTGTTTGGTCTGGCTTTAAGAGGCGGAGCGGACAGAGGAGTTCCCTTTGTTCTCTGGCTGGTAGCCGGACTGGTGCCCTGGTTCTTTTTTCAGGACGGGCTGATCGGCGGGACCAATTCTCTTCTGGAATATAATTATCTGGTAAAAAAGGTTGTTTTTAATATTCGTATCCTTCCTGTGGTAAAGGTGATTTCAGCCGGGTTTGTCCACTGCTTTTTTGTGCTGATCGTTCTGGTGATCTATACCTGCATGGGCTATCCGCCTACCTGGTATGCCCTTCAGCTTATTTATTACAGCTTCTGTATTTTTATGCTGATTCTGGCAGTGACTTATTTTTCCAGCGCGGTGGTGGTATTTTTCCGGGATCTCAGTCAGATCATCAACATCGGGCTTCAGGTAGGGGTATGGGTAACTCCCATTATGTGGAATTTCAGCGACCTTGGTCTTACAGGGATCCTTACAAAGATCCTGAAGCTGAATCCGGTATTTTATGTGGTACAGGGATATCGTGATTCCCTGATCGACCATGTGGGATTCTGGCAGCATCCGGCTCTGACCCTTTATTTCTGGGCTTTTACCCTGGTGCTGTTTTTCCTTGGAACAAGACTGTTCAAAAAACTTCAGGTACATTTTGCAGATGTACTGTAAACGGAGAAAAAAATGAGTGAATTTGCAATTCAGGTAAAACATCTGGACAAGATGTATAAATTATATAATAAGCCTTCAGACAGACTGCGGGAAACTCTGGGCTTTAAGGTTCCGGTCAGAGAGCATTATGCTTTAAGAGACGTGAATTTTCAGGTAGAGCGGGGCGAAACTGTGGGCATCATCGGAACAAACGGTTCCGGAAAGTCCACCATCCTGAAGATCATTACAGGAGTTCTGAACCCTACGGCAGGAGAGGTGAAGGTGGACGGAAGGATTTCCGCTCTTCTGGAGCTGGGAGCCGGCTTTAACATGGAATATACAGGAATCGAAAACGTATATCTCAACGGAACCATGATGGGATTTTCAAAAGAAGAGGTGGATGCCAGACTTCAGGATATCCTGGACTTCGCAGATATCGGAGATTTTGTTTATCAGCCTGTAAAATCTTATTCCAGCGGTATGTTTGTCCGTCTGGCATTTGCAGTTGCCATTAACATTGATCCGGAAATTCTGATCGTTGACGAGGCGCTTTCTGTAGGTGATGTGTTCTTTCAGGCAAAATGCTACCGGAAATTTGAAGAATTTAAAAAGATGGGAAAAACCATTCTTTTTGTCAGCCACGATTTAAGCAGTATTTCCCGGTACTGTGACAGAGTGATTCTTCTGAATAAGGGAGTGAAGCTGGAAGAAGGTTCTCCAAAACAGATGGTGGATATGTACAAGCAGCTTCTGGTAGGTCAGGATCCTGCAAAGGCAGAGGAAAAGAAAGAAGAGCAGAAAGAAAGCTGGAGCCAGCAGTTCCAGGTAAATCCCAATATGCTGGAATATGGTACCAAGCTTGCGGAGATTGTGGATTTTGCAGTTCTGGATGACAAAGACCGCTGTACCAACACCATTGAAAAGAGCAGCAGCTTCCGTATCCGGATGAAGGTGGTATTTCATCAGGATATTCAGGAACCGATTATAGCCTATACCTTTAAGGATATTAAGGGTACAGAGATCACAGGAACCAATACTCTGTTTGAAAAGAAATCTGTGGAACACTCTCAGGCAGGAGATAGCTGTACAGTGACCTTTGAGCAGGAAATGTTCCTGCAGGGAGGGGAATATCTTCTTTCCTTTGGCTGCACCGGGTACAAGGACGGTGAGTTTACAGTTTTCCACAGGCTGTATGACGCATGTAATATCACAGTGGTTTCCAACAAGAACACAGTTGGATTTTATGATATGAACTCAAAAGTGGAGATTCGCTACGGAGAAAAAGCATGATAGAAAAAATCGGTAAGGCAGTCCTGGATGATACCTGTTATCCGGGACAGGATTTATACAGTGACGGAGCCATAGAGGATGAGATGCTGGAAATTGCCAGAACTTATCCAAAAGAGCAGTGGAACCAGGTGATCGCAGAGCGGAAAAGCTGGCCCATTCTCTATCATTTTTCCCATGTAAGGGAAAATATTTTAAGCTGGCTTCCGTTTACCGGAAAGGAAAATGTGCTGGAGATCGGCTCCGGCTGTGGAGCTATTACAGGTGCGCTCTGTAAAAAAGCAGAGAAGGTCACCTGTATTGAGCTGTCAAAAAAACGAAGTGAGATCAATGCCTGGAGACATAAGGACTGCGAAAATCTCACAATACTTATGGGGAATTTTCAGGAGATCGAGCCTGCGCTGACGGAGAAGTATGATTACATTACTCTGATCGGCGTTTTTGAGTATGGGGAAAACTATATTCAGAGCGACACCCCTTATGTGGATTTTCTGAAAACCATTGCCCGTCATCTGAAACCGGGCGGACAGATCGTTCTTGCCATCGAAAACCGTTTTGGACTGAAATACTGGGCTGGCTGTACAGAGGATCACTTTGGAACCCTTTTCGAGGGACTTGAGGGCTATCCAACAACAAAGGGCGTAAAAACCTTTACCAAAAAAGAGCTTACAGAAATTCTGGAAAAAGCAGGAAATCTGAAAGCGCAGTGGTATTATCCGTTTCCGGATTACAAGCTTCCCATGACCATATATTCTGACAGGCGTATTCCTTTAAAGGGCGAGCTGAACCGTATGGAGACAAACTTTGACCGGCTTCGCCTGCAGCTTTTTCAGGAATCTCCTGTTTACGATTCGCTTCTGGACAATGACATGTTTCCGGAGTTTTCCAATTCGTTTCTGCTTCTGATCGGAAAAGAGCAGATCTGTCCGGAGATTGTGTATACCAAGTTTTCCAATGAGCGGGACGCGCGCTTTGCCCTGAGAACAGATATCTGTGAGCCGGGAAGGTTTGAGAGATATGTGCAGAAGCTTCCGGCAAATGAAAAGGCCTGTGAGCATACAGCCCGTCTGGAGCGGATTTATACAGAGCTTACAGAAGACTATAAAAAGCAGGGGTTGGAGCTTAATCTCTGCAAAACAGTAAATAAGGCTGCAAGGCTGGAATATCTGGAGGGAATGACTCTGGAAGAAAAACTGGATCAGCTTCTGGCTCAGGGGAAATTTTTTGAACTGGAGGAACTGTTCTTTTATTATCTGAAAAAGGTTCAGAACCTTCACAGCACAGATACCTTTATCAAAACGCCGGAGTTTGTACAGGTATTCGGGGACGTAGAGCTGACCGGAGAGTATTCCTGCGCAAAAATGTCCAATATTGATCTGGTTCCTGCCAATATTCTGATTCTGAAGGACAGACAGGTTGTGATCGATTATGAGTGGACCTTTGACTTTCCGGTTCCCGCAGACTTTATCCTGTACCGGATGATCCATTATTATCTGGAAAGCGACGGAAAGCGCCGTGTTCTGAAGGACAGGGATTTTTATGGCAAAGCAGGTATTACTCAGGAGGAGCTTGATGTTTACGGAGAAATGGAAAGGAATTTCCAGAAGTATATGCAGGGAAGTCATGTGCCTCTTCTTTCCATGTATGAAGATGTTTCTCCGGGCAAGGTGGAGATCCTTCCCTATTATGAGCAGATGAGGGCAGCCGGGGCAGAGCGGAGGCTTCAGGTGTTTTTTGACCGGGGCAAGGGATTTTCTGAGGAAGATTCAGAAGTCTATCCCATGAGCAGAACAGGAGTCAGCATGGAGCTTGAGATTCCGGACAATGTGAAGAATCTCCGTCTTGATCCGGGAGAAGTAGCAGGTGGCCTGATCCTTCGGAAGCTTGTTTTTGAAAATGACATAAAGGCAGACTTTACCACAAACGGTTTTCCGGTAGGAGCTGACAGCTATTATTTCGGCGGGGGAGATCCTCAGTTTGTGATCGGAAATATCAGCGAAGAGAAAAGGCTCAGGATTGAAATTGAGATCATGAAAGCTCAGGACGCAGGGGAAAAGTTCTGGAAGAGCTTTGGCCTGGTGTCAGCGGAAAAGGATGAAGAGATCCGCAGACTGAAAGAAAAGATCAGTCAGATGGAAAATACAAAAGTCTGGAAATTGTACAGAAGCATTAAGAAAAAATAAGCTGTCAGAGAGAAATGACAGAAAAAAGGTCTGATGGCAAAATTCCGGCCTTCAGATCAGACAGAATGAGGATGAAATATGGAAGAATTGCGCTTCAGCATTGATGAAGAAAAATATGATGACAGACATGGACAGGTGTTAAGCCTTGGAGGCTGGTATGCCGGATCTGACAGACAGGAAATGAGCTTCTGTCTGGTGGGAGACGGAAATCAGGAGCTTGTTCTGGCTGATCCTGAGAGATATGAAAGACCGGATGTGGCTCAGGCTCTGGAAGCGGACTTTGGAGAGTTCCTTCCGGGCTTCCGGCTGCGGATTCCAAAGGCAGATCAGCTTGCAGAACAGTTTCAGCAGATCGAGCTGTTTCTTACAGACGGAGAAAAACGAGTTTCTGTGTGGAAGAAGAGCGCAGATGAGCTGAAAAGCTTTCTGAACCAAAGCCTGCTGGAATATCATCTGGACAGAGTGGAAATCCTTTATGATACCATGCTGGAAATCCAGGGCTGGGCTGTGGATCAGAGGGGTGAGACGGAGATCACCGCTTTAAATCAGGACGGAAGCCCCATTGCCTGCAGGATAAGCAGAGGGCGGCGGCCGGATGTGGTGGAGCGCTGCAGCCTTGATGAGAGTTATAAAAATCAGGAAATCGGATTCCGTATTTCAGCTTCTTTAGATGAAATTTCAGGAAAAAAGATCCTGCTTAAATTTACAGGATCTTCTGTGGAAAAGATTTATGAAATCGATGTTCAGAAGCTTCGTAAAGAGCAGAAACCAAAAGGTTTTTTTAACAGGCTTCTGAACCGTCAGGAAAACACTCAGGGAGATTATGAACAATGGCTGAAACGCCATTCTCTGAACCGGCATCAGGCATGGAAGCAGAAGCATACTTCTTTTGACAGAAAGCCTTTGATCAGTATTGTGATCCCTCTTTACTGTACGCCCCTTCCCTATCTGAAGGAGCTGATCGAGTCCGTCAGAAAACAGACCTATGGAAACTGGCAGCTTTGTCTGGCAGACGGAAGCCCGGACGAAAACGTTCATGAGTTTCTGAAAAAAAATTACAGACATGAGGTAAGGATCAGTTATAAAAAGCTGAAATCCAACGGTGGTATTTCTGTGAACACCAATAAGGCCATGGAGCTTGCCAGAGGGGAATACCTGATGCTCTGTGATCATGACGATACTCTGGAGCCAGATGCGCTGTTTGAGATTGTAAAGGCAATTAATGATCAGGATGCTGATGTGATTTACACAGATGAGGACAAGGTCAGCATGGACGGACAGCATTATTTTGATCCTCATTTTAAATCGGATTTTAATCTGTTCCGTTTCCGGGATAATAATTATATCTGTCATATTTTTGCAGTAAAAAGACAGGTGGCAGAGCAGGCGGGATATTTCAGGAAAGAATTTGACGGATCCCAGGATTTTGATTTTATTTTCCGCTGCTGCGAAAAGGCGGAAAAAATTGTCCATATTCCAAAGGTTCTGTATCACTGGCGCTGTCATATGGATTCCACGGCGGCAGATCCGGAAAGCAAGGCCTATGCTTTTGAAGCAGGACGAAAAGCCGTGGAAGAGCATTATAAGAGAATGGGAATCCCGGCAAAGGTGGAGATGACAGAACGGCCCGGCTGGTACAGAAGCAGACTGGAGATCCAGGGAAATCCGATGATCTCTGTGATCATTCCAAACAAAGACCATACAGAAGATCTGGAGCTGTGTCTTTCTTCCATGGCAAAGCGCACCTCCTATGAGAATTATGAGGTTTTAATTGTAGAAAACAACAGCGAGGAAAAAGAAACCTTTGCCTATTATGAGAAGCTTCATGAGCGTTATCCAAGGGTGAGAGTTCTGACCTGGGAAAAAGAGTTCAATTATTCCTCCATCAATAATTTTGCCGCAGAGCAGGCAAAAGGAGAATATCTTCTGTTTTTGAACAATGATGTGGAGATCCTGACCCCTGACTGGATGGAGGAAATGCTTGGAATCTGCCAGCAGAAGGAGGTTTCCATTGTGGGAGCCAAGCTGTATTATCCGGATGACACCATCCAGCATGCAGGAGTTGTTCTGGGGCTGGGAGGTATTGCAGGCCATGTGATGTGCCGGGCGTCCAGAGAGGATGCAGGATATTTCGGCAGAATGGTAAGCGTTCAGGAGATCAGCGCAGTGACAGCTGCCTGTATGCTTGTGGATGCCTGTGATTTCCGGGCAGTGGGAGGCTTTGATGAAAGCTTCCGCGTGGCGTTTAATGATATTGACCTCTGCATGAAAATAAGGGATATAGGAAGAAAAATCGTCTTTACCCCTTATGCGGAGCTGTATCACTATGAGTCCAAATCAAGAGGCCTGGAGGACACTCCTGAGAAACAGTACCGTTTTGAAAAGGAAATAACACGTTTTCGGGAAAAATGGGAAGATCAGCTGAAAAAAGGCGATCCTTATTACAGCCCCAATCTGTCTGTGACAGAGGGCGACTGTTCCCTGAGAGAAGACTGAGAAATTGTGAGGTTGGATATGTCAAGAGAGATTTTTGAGGTAACAAAGGACCGGTTTCACCTGAAGGATCCCTGTCAGTATATTCTGCAGGGAACCTGGCCAAAGGAAGCAAAAATGCGCGCCTGTCTGGACGGCTCTGAGGTAAAGGCGGAAATTCAGCGCCTGGAGGTAGTCAGCGCCCTGGAAAGATTTAAAGATCCGGATCTGATGAGAGGCGAGAGGATCACTGCGTCTGTGCAGCTTCCTCAGTCTCTGGAAGGCTGTCAGAAGCTGACAGTGTATGCGGATATGCCGGACCGGCGGATCTGCTGGTTTTCCGTTTCTGCAAGGGAACTGGAAAAAAGAAGAGGAAAGCCTCAGTTTTTTATTGAAGAAGAAAAGGTGCAGCATGGATTTCTTCGGATCAGAGGCTGGGCAGTTGCAGACGAGCCGGTAAAAATTCAGATTTTTGATGAAAACAAACAGAAATTAAATGTGGAGATCCTTCGCACCCAGCGTGTGGATGTGGAACAGCTTTATGAGGAAATGGACAGTGAAGACAAGTCCGGATTTTTTGTGGAGCTTACAAACCTTACCGGAAAGCTTCTGTACCTTGTGTTTTACGCAGGAGACACAAAATCTGTCCACATTGTTCATTTGAATCCTGCGGTTGTTTTCCGCAAAAAAATAGAAAAATATGCAAAAAAAGGTCTGCGCTACTGGAAAAGCCAGGGAAGTGCGGCTATGGTAGGCAAGGTGGTATCCAAGGTAAAAACTGCGTCCACAAGGGAGATTCCCTATCAGAAATGGATCGTCCGCCATCTTCCCGGCTCAAAAGAACTGGAAAAGCAGAGAAGGACAAAATTTGAATACCAGCCTAAGATTTCTATTGTTGTGCCTTTATATAAGACGCCGGAAAAGTATCTCCGCCAGCTGGTGGATACTGTAAAAGCTCAGACCTATCCAAACTGGGAGCTTTGTCTGTCAGACGGCAGCGGAGCCGATTCTCCCATCCGTAAGCTTCTGGAATCTCTGGCTTCTTCTGATGAAAGAATTAAAGTGATCTTTCATGAGAAACCGCTGCAGATTTCCGAAAATACCAATGCGGGAATTGAGGCTGCCACAGGCGATTACATTGCTTTTGCAGATCATGATGATGAGCTGACGCCTCACGCGCTGTTTCAGTGTGTAAAGGCCTTAAACGAAAACAGGGACATCCGTATTCTTTATTCCGATGAAGATAAAATGTCCATGGACGGCCACAAGTTTTTCCAGCCGCATTTCAAGCCGGACTACAACCCGGATCTGCTCTGTACGGTCAATTATATCTGCCATCTTTTCGTGGTGGACAAAAACGTGATCCAGGAAGTGGGAATGCTGCGCAGCGAATTTGACGGAGCTCAGGATTATGATTTTATTTTCCGCTGTATCGAGGCGGTGAAGCCGGAGGAAATCTGCCATATTCCGAAGATCCTTTATCACTGGCGCTGCCATGAGGATTCCACAGCTGAAAATCCGGAAAGCAAGACTTATGCTTTTGAAGCAGGAAAACGTGCCATTGAGGAGCATTATAAGAGAACTGGGATTCAGGCAGAGGTTCTCCAGGGAGAATTTCTGGGGCTTTACCGTACCAGATTTATCCGGGATCATGATCCGCTGATCTCTATTATCATCCCTAATAAGGATCATACGGAGGATCTGAAACGGTGTATGGACTCTATAGACCAGAAATCCACCTACCGGAATTATGAGTATATTATTGTGGAAAACAACAGTACAGAAGAGGAAACTTTCCAGTTCTACAAAAAACTGGAGGCAGAAAATCCAAAGGCTCATGTGGTGTACTGGGACAGAGAGTTTAATTATTCTGCGATCAATAATTATGGAGCCACATTTGCAAAGGGCGAATATATCCTTCTTCTGAACAATGATACAGAAATTATCAATGAGGACTGTCTGGAGCAGCTTCTGGGCTACTGCATGAGAAGCGATGTGGGCGCTGTGGGAGCAAGAATGTATTACGAGGACGACACCATTCAGCATGCGGGAGTTGTCATTGGCTTCGGCGGAATTGCAGGACACTGCTTTGTGCTGCAGCCAAGAGGAACCACAGGCTACTGCCACAGGATCATCTGTGCACAGGATTACAGTGCGGTGACAGCTGCCTGTATGATGGTGAAGCGTTCAGCTTTTGATCAGGTGGGAGGTCTTACAGAGGAACTGGCAGTTGCCTTTAATGACATTGATTTCTGTATGAAGCTGAGAAGTGCAGGCTATTTAATCGTGTATAATCCTTATGCAGAGCTGTATCATTATGAATCCAAATCCAGAGGGCTGGAGGATACACCAGAAAAGGTTGCAAGATTCAATAAGGAAATTCAGATTTTTGAAAGACGCTGGCCGGATATTATGAGGGACGGAGATCCCTATTATAATCCGAATCTGACTTTGAAAAGCCAGGATTTTTCACTGAAAAGGATATAAGGAGGACTTATCAATGAAGGTATTAGTCACAGGAGTAAAGGGACAGCTTGGTCACGATGTGATGAATGAGCTGGCGAAACGGGGATATGAAGGCGTTGGCGTGGATGTGGAGGAGATGGACATCACAGATGAAGCGGCAGTACGCAGAGTCATGGAGGAAGTCCGTCCGGACAAAATGGTGCACTGTGCAGCCTGGACAGCTGTGGATGCAGCAGAGGATCAGGTGGAAATGTGCCGCAAAGTCAACGCTCTGGGAACAGAAAATATTGCAAAAATGTGCGGGGAGCTGGATATTCCCATGATCTACCTCAGTACCGATTATGTGTTTGACGGAGAAGGCACCCGTCCCTGGGAACCGGACGATCCAGTGGTAAAACCTCTGAATGTTTATGGACAGACAAAGTATGAAGGGGAGCTGGCAGTAGAAAAATATACGGATAAATATTATATTGTCCGTATTGCCTGGGTATTTGGCGTAAACGGCAAAAACTTTATCAAGACCATGCTGAATCTTGGAAAGACCCATGATACCCTGACTGTGGTAGACGATCAGATCGGAACTCCTACGTATACCTACGATCTGGCAAAGCTTCTTGTGGATATGCTGGAAAAAGAAGAGTACGGCAAATATCATGTAACCAATGAAGGCGGTTATATCTCCTGGTGTGATTTTGCAAAGGAGATCTTCCGTCAGGCAGGAATGAACGTAACGGTAACTCCGGTAAGCTCTGATCAGTATCCGGCAAAGGCAAAGAGACCTTCCAACAGCCGTCTGGAAAAGAAAAAGCTGACAGAGCATGGCTTTACCCGTCTTCCGGACTGGCAGGATGCCCTTGCCCGTTATCTGAAGGAGATCATGTAAGCAGATATGGATAATACACATAAGAAAAAAAGAGCGGTGGATAAAGCCACCGCTTTTACTAAATGGTGTGGAAAAGATCTGAAATATCCTGCGCTTCTGTTTCTGCTGATGGCATTCAGCAGTCTGATTATGTTCCAGGACTATCTTTTGGGAGATCAGCTGATGATTTTTAACGATATCGGAAGCGACACCTGGCAGCAGTATATTATGAATTACACTGCCATTGTCAATGACATCCGGGACGGAAGCTTTTCTCTGTGGGATTTTTCTAATGGACTGGGAGTGAATCTTTTTAATTTTAATCTGTTTGATCCCTTCCTGATGCTGCTGTACGGCCTTGGGGTAATCCTGGGGTCTGCACATATGCTGATGTATCTGAATGTGATACAGATTATAAAAATGCTGATGGCGGGTCTGGTCTTTTACTGGTTTTTATCTCAGTTTTCCTTCAGTCCCAGGGCAAAGCTGGCTGCCTCCTATGCATACGGCTTCAGCGGTTTCCTTCTGGTGTGGGGACAGCATTATCAGTTTGGAACAGCAGTGATCTACCTTCCTCTGCTTTTGCTTTTCTGCGAAAAATTTATCCAGAAGAAAAAAGGAAGAGGATTCTTTCCGGTGATGGTATTTCTCTGCGGAATCTACAGCGTGTATTTCACCTACATGTGTCTGGCTGCCACAGGACTTTATCTTCTTTTCAGGATTTTGATGCTGGATGATCTGACACTGGCACAGAGAGTGCGGAGATTTCTGCTGGGCTGCGGAGAAATCCTTCTGGGCGTGGGGATGAGCCTTGTGGTATTTCTTCCCATGGCAGAGGTGATTCTGAATGTTTCTTCCCGGCTTGACAGCCAGGGAACCGGATTTCTGCAGTGGCTTCAGCAGTGCTTTACTCCTTATCACACAAAGGTCTATGATTCCATGATAAAGCATCTGTTTTCCAGCAATCTGCAGAACGGCTTCGGCCTTGCAAAAGGTCCTCAGTCCTATGCTATGAATTATTATGAGGATCCCATCTGTTTCTGCTCTGTGCTGGCAGTGTTTCTGAGTGTCCAGTTCCTTTTTGTACTGCGCAAGGCCCAGATGAAAAAAAGGGCAAAAACAGTGCTGTACAGCGCTGCGGTTCTGATTTTTATTGGCGTGGTCTTTCCGGTTGGAGGAACAGTGTTTAATTATTTCACAAAGCCTACGCAAAGATATACCTTTGTTCTGATCCCGTTTTTTCTTATGGCAATGGCATGGATGTGGGATTATCTGAGAAAGGGCGGAAAGCTCTGCCTGACTTTAATACTGGCGGTAACAGTTCTTATGGGCTGGGCGTATCTGGAAGGCTGGAAACAGGCAGGCTTTGCAGAATATAAAAGAAATATCCTGATCCTGGCAGTGACAGGAACTGTGATGGCAGTGTGTCTTGTTCTTTTAAATTTTGTACATAAGCAGGCTGTGCGGCAGGGGCTTATGGCTGTGCTGGCGCTGGCTCTTCTGGTGAATGTAGCGTCCGAGGGAGTAGCGAATTTTCAGGCAAGAGTTACCATGAAGAAAAACGATACACCTGCAGAGCTTATGGAGCAGGAAATGGCTAAGTATGAGGCTGACAGGAAATCAGATGATAAAGAAACAAAATACCGGGCAGAAATGAACAAGCCACAGGATTTTTTCAGAGAAATGTATCGGGCAGACCTGGGGCAGTGCCTGGATTATCTGGAACAGAAAGACCAGAGCTTTTACCGGGTGGAAAAGGATTACATATCAGGAACAGTTGCCATGGATGCTTCCGCCCAGGGCTATAATGGTATTTCTTCTTATAATTCCGTTATGAACGGCTATGTGAAGGAATTTGTGGAAACCTTCTGTCCGGAGCTGTTTTTTGCAGACCAGAACCATTATACATTCTGGAACAATGTAGAAGAAAACCGTCTTGCAGCGTTCCTTGGAATACGCTACCTGCTTTCCGGACAGGAAACACCTCAGGAAGGCTGGAAGCTTCTGGACAGAGTGGGAAGCCTTTATATCCATGAGAATGAGGCTCAGGCAGGAACCGCGCATTTTTATACGGATGCGGTGACAGAGGAGAGCATGAAGGCGCTGTGCAACGAGGAAAACAGAGATGAGCTTCTGGAAAGTGTGATCGCTCTTCCACAGGAAGGAGAGGGCTCAGAGAAAGATGTACTGAAAGGTGGCGGAAACTCTGAGGAAGAAAACAAAACTGTGAAATCCTCAGAGGATGATCCGGCATATGAGATTACAGATCTGGAAGAGGTTTCTGATATTGAAAGCGTTGTTTCCGAACAGGACAGGCAGGTAATGGAAGCCTCAGAGATCATTCTGGATGCTCCGGAAAAGGATGCTTATATTACAGGAACCGTTCATGCGGAAGCTGACGGCTATGGAGTGTTTATGATTCCCTATGAAAAGGGCTGGAGCCTTACTGTTGACGGAAAAGAAACAGAACTTTTAAGAGGCGATATTGGCTTTCTGGCATGTCGGCTCCCGGAGGGGGATCACAGTCTGGAGCTGAAATTTGAGGCTCCAGGTCTGAAGGCGGGAGCAGCCGGAAGTGCAGTATTCTGGGTTCTGTTTGCAGTGACCGGGGCAGTGTCCCAGTGGAAGAGATACAAACTGAAAATGTAAAGTAAATAAGAAAATAAGCTTTTGCAGCAGACGAAAAAGTAAGGCTCAGAAATAAGGAGTTCCAGGTGATTTATCAGAAATATGTCTGAAAATGGAGGTAAAAGGATGAAGTTTGCATTTTTAATTATGGGAAAATTTAACAGTGAAACAGATAAAGCGGCAATCCATAACGGCGTGTCTCAGCTGATCGGCGTTGCAGATATAGAAGATGCCTGCCGGACAGCCAGAAACCTGTATGAAAATGGAATTGACTGTATTGAGCTGTGCGGAGCCTTTGGCGCAGAGGGAGCCAGAAAAATAATCGAAGCCACAGAAAACAAAATCCCTGTAGGCTATGTTACCCACCTGCCGGAGCAGGAGGAGGTGTACCAGGCTGCATTTCCCCAGAAATAAAGATCATGTACCGGGAGCAGAGAGCCGGGGAGAACTGTGATTCTATGTCAAACAAAAAAGGAGTTTCTGTAAAAGTGGAAGGGAAGTCCACTTTGCGGAAGCTCCTTTTTTGTAAAGATTTCTGTGAGATAATTTGTGTAGTTTTATAATGCTGTGGTATAGAAGGAAATCCGTTTTTTACCATATTTTCAGACTAAAAAAGAAGAAAGATGATTATGATACCTAGTATCATTAATCCGAATATTATTTTAAGAATAATATTTTTGCTGGCATATATCAACAGCATTAACGATGCGCACCATAAAACGCCTGCAATATAAAAAACAATATCATTACTATATGCCATCATACTTAAAAATAGAAAAATCCGGTTAAGACAACTCCTCTTTCTCCAAATTTTTTATATTTTTCTCTTTTTATTTCGTCCATACTGCTGCCCTCCTTATCATAACTGAAAATCTGTTTTTGTATAAATATTTAATAGATAATATCCAATAAACTGTGAGTCCATTTCTGTATATTCTACTACGCTACAAAAACTGGTATCCTGAAAATTTTTGTGCAAATTATATAATTTTATATTTTAATTCAGATAAAATATATTTTATTACATAATTTTCACGCTCTTATCTTATGATACAAAGGTACTATAGACATGCAGTATTGTCAAGCTGATATTTCAGTTCATAAAAAAACAGCGCAGCTTTACGCCGCGCTGTTTTTCAAAACCTATTTCAGGAATTTATTGATCAGATACACAAGAATCGTCAGAATGATGATTACTGTAAAAATACTCAGCATTCCTTTCCACATAACCTCAAGTGCCTGCATAATAAGCTCAGAATTCATAGAGATATCTCCTTTCTCTTACAGAATACTTGCAACGACATTCAGGATAACTCCACCTGCAACAACAGAAGCGATCTGACCGGATACGTTTGTACCTGTAGCCTGCATGATCAGAACATTGCTTGGGTCCTCTTTAAGCGCCATTTTCTGAACTACGCGGGCAGCCATCGGGAAGGCGGAAATACCTGCGGCGCCGATCATAGGATTGATCTTTTCCTTTGAGAAAAGATTCATAAGCTTTGCAAAAAGCACGCCTGCAGCAGTGTCGAAGATAAAGGCTGCAAGACCGATCAGCATAATAAGAAGAGTTTCTTTGTTTACAAAGGTGTCAGCCTTCATACTGAATGCAATGGTAATACCCAGAAGAAGGGATACCAGATTGGACAGTACGTTCTGTGCGGTATCGGAAAGATTATTCAGCACGCCGCACTCGCGGAGCAGGTTGCCGAACATCAGGAATCCTACCAGAGAAACGGACATCGGAGCTACAAGGCCGGCGATAAAAGTAACAACGATCGGGAAAATGATCTTTGCTTTTTTGGAAACTGTAGCCGGTTTGTATTCCATATGGATGCAGCGTTCTTTTTTTGTTGTAAGAAGCTTGATGACCATAGGCTGGATAATAGGAACAAGCGCCATGTAGGAATATGCCACCACAGCGATAGGCCCTATATAATTGGAGCCAAGTACCTGAGATACAAGGATGGAAGTAGGGCCGTCGGCTGCTCCGATGATACCGATAGATGCAGCGTCTTTTAAGTCAAAGCCCAGGAAACATGCAACAACGATTGCGGCAAAAATACCGAACTGTGCGGCTGCGCCAAAAAGAAACAGCTTGGGGTTGGACAGCAAAGGTCCGAAGTCGATCATGGCTCCGATTCCGATAAACAGAAGCAGAGGCATTGCCTCGGAAGCCTCGATACCTACATTGAACAGCCACTCGATAATACCATTTGTTTCACCGATACCTGCAAGTGTCTGATTCAGAACACCGGAAGCAGGAAGGTTTACAAGAATTGCTCCGAATCCCAGAGGCAGAAGCAGTACCGGTTCCAGATCCTTATTAATGGCAAGCCAGATCAGCACAGCGCCAATCACGTACATAACGATCTGCTGGGGGGTGATAGATGTGATGCCGGAAATTAAAAAATCCATACTGGTTCCTCCTGATTTTTTTCACGGGAAAGTCTGCCTGAATATTTTCAGTAAAAAAGACCTGTGCTCCCCTGAAAGCGGAACACAGGTCTTGTCGTATACCAAAAGCATAAGGTATAGATTAAGCCAGAGCCGGAGGCTCAAGGTGTTGACTTAATCGCACCATACAGTGCTGACTACTCCCCTATATCAAGAGTATTGTACCGTATGGAAAAGTATTTTTCAAGAAATTTTTTGTAATTCTGAAACATACAGAGTGAAAAGCCGCCGCCCGGGGTGATCGGGAATCCATTTTCCGGTTACTGAAAACAGTAGCTGAGGCGCCCTGCCATCTGTCAGGATTTTGCTGTTTTTATAATTCTGTAGATCAGAAAACCAAGAAGCAGAATGCCAGCACCGGCGATCACATAGTAAGGAACAGCCGTATGCTTTTCGGAGTAGTTTCTGGCAGCTTCTATATTTTTCTCTCCGGTATCTGTAAGAGCAGTATCCTGTTCCTGTACGGCAGCCATTACCGAGGTTCCTACCGGAGCGTTTCCAAAGTAATACTGACGGGTGTACTGACCATTTTCCGGTGTGCCGTCTTTTGTGGTAAGAGAGTCGGTAGCGGTTCCCACAGGAACATAAACATTTCCGCCGGAAAGCATGTTAAAGTCTGTATCGCCAAGAGAGAGCATCTGGAAGTTGTCAAAGCCATAATTTAAAAGGCTTCCGGCTTCGGCGGCTGTGGTGCCGGATGCGCCCTGAAGCACAACTGCGATCAGGGTTACTCCGTTTTTTTCTGCTCCGCATACAAGGGTGCTGCCGGAAGCGTCCGTATATCCTTCACGTCCTCCAAGACAGTTCTGATAATAAGCGGCATTGGCAGCGCTCATCATGGAGAAATTATTTGTCAGTACCCGCTCGCCTCCTGATATGTTGGTAGGAGAGATAGTATAGGAAAGGGCTCCTGCAATGGTACGGAAAGTTTCA
>UMFI01056425.1_pt1 | contig 22569 bp, 18 predicted proteins | sample 1964951 | NCBI WGS metagenome assembly UMFI01 (sample SAMEA4836040, study PRJEB28245) | human gut metagenome | biome: gut microbiome; material: fecal sample | place: Denmark | collected 2008 | reverse complement strand
TCTTCCTCGGTGGCAAGTCCAACTCCACCAACAAGGAGATTGCGGAGATGATTGGCAAGCAGACCATCCATCAGATGACTTACAACGAGTCTACGGGGCAGTCCTCAAGCGCCAGTAAGAACTTGCAGATTCAGGGTCGTGACCTTATCGACGCAGCAGAAATCGGCAAGATGAGCCGCTTAAAGGCAATCCTGCTCATCGCCGGTACCAACCCGCTCATGGATGATAAGTACGACCCCCACGCCCATAAGCGATACCGCTATATCGTGGATAAGCGCAACTGGAAGCGTTTGCATAAGAACTCCTTCGATTTCGAGCGGTATCTGAAAAACGGCTGCGAGCCGTACACCCCCGATGAGGATACGGGTGCAGAGTTCACGGCATGGAAATGGGCGGCATGGAAAAAATCAAGGAAAGGGCTTCTGGGCAAATTGCTAAACCGGTAGTCACTTATAATTAAGAGAAATGCCACGCGAAAAAGGCAGAAAGGGGACGAATGGAGGAAGGAACTTGGAAACACTCGTCAAACTCGCCGCCCCGGCGATAGGAACCGCTGCGGGCGCATTCACCGTCGTGGGAATCATCTATCTTGGGATGACCCTCGCGGGACTTCTTCGCGGCGGGGGCGGGGAGATACGCAAAGCCGTTGCAATCATCGTCGCGGGACTTACCTGTATCGCCTTTGCCCATCTGTACGGTTACTAGAAAACAAGTAAACAAGAAAGGAATCAACCATGCTGGAAAACGTGAAAAACCTTCTCTCTGATGGTGTGACCGCCCTCGGCGGCATCCTCATCGTCTTCGGCCTTGTGAACCTTGGTCTCACCATCAAGGACGGTATGCAGGGCGGCGGCGGTCAGCTCTCCGGTGCCCTCGCCATGATTATCGGCGGTGCCATCGTCGTGGGTGCTGCCGTGTACTTCAAGACCGGTATCAACTGGGGTTCCCTCGCGGGCTAGAAAGGAGCGATATCTAACATGCTCTCTGTAGCAGTACACAAGGATATCGCCGAGTATCAGCCCAAAATCGTAGGCAAGATGACCATGCGCACCCTGGTATCCATCACGGGTGCGCTTTCTGTCTCGGTACTTGCCGGGCTTTACATCTACTTCGTTTTGGGGCTGAACGTCAGCGATTGCACCTATTTTATCTACGCCGTCTCGTTGCCGTTTTGGTGCGTGGGCTTCGTGAAGCCCTGCGGGATGCCCTTCGAGCAGTTTGCGCCGCTTTGGCTTAAGGCAAACTTCACGAACGACCGCATCTTCTACAAGCCGTCCATGCGTCTTGCGGGACTTCTCTCTGAGTCGGAAAACAGCAAGCAGAAAGGAACTATCTATGGAAAACACTACCGAAAGCAGGGAAACCTTCGCGGCATCGAATCCTACTCCCCAAGGGCAGGACGGGTCATCTCTTAACGCCGCATTTGACGTGGACGCGTTCGTCCACGCATCCGGTGACGGGTTCGGGAACACCGCGCCCCTGCGCTCCGATACCGGCGCTATCGACATGGATGCCATCTCTCAGGTCGCACACGTCACGCAGGGTGCCGGAAAGCTGACCCGAAAGGAGAAGAAGCACGCCAAGCGCGAGATGAAGCGCAGGAAAAAGGAAGCCAAGAAGGCCGAGAAGGAAGCGAAAAAGACCTACAGCTCCATCAAGTCCCAGTTAAAGGACAGGGACAAGGAGCTGTCCGATAAGATGGCCGATGCCAGAAAGAAGCGCGACTCCGCGAAAGACGTGGTGAACTACATCGGCTACAACAAGATGTATCAGGACGGCATCTGTGAGGTGGAGGAGGGAATGTTTTCCTCTTCCATCGCCTTCGATGACACCAGTTACCACTCGGTACGCGATGAGCAGCAGAAAGCCATGTTCTCTGCCATCACCCGCCTTTACGACCAGTTCGGTGCGGATACGCTCGTGCAGATGAGCGTCATCAACACGCCGCTCCTCAAGGAAGAGGTCGGTCACCGCAAGTTCTTCGACCCGGAGCGTCAGGCAAACGATGCTGCAAGGAACGACGCGCAGGTGTTCAACAACATCCTGAACGATAAGGTGAAGGAGGGGGTCAGCAACATCCGCAGGAACCGCTACCTCACCTATTCCGTGACGGCGGACACCGCAGAAGATGCAGCGCGTCAGCTCTCCCGTATCGAGGTCGAATCCTCCCGCATCCTAAACTCCATCGGCAGCAAGGCACACCTTATGAACGGCACCCAGCGCCTTTCTGTCATCCATTCACTCCTGAACCCCTATAAGCCGTTCCTGTTCGATTACCAGCGCGATATTTCCGCCAAGCGCTTACAGACTACCAAGGACTGCATCGCACCGACGCAGATTGATTTCCGCCCGGACGGCCACTATAACGACTGCGTAAAACTCGATAACGGGGTCTACGCACAGGTACTCGTGATGAAGAAGTTCGGCTCGGAACTTTCCGACCGCGCACTTGCCGACATGGCAGACCTGCCTATCCCCATGGCTATCACGTGGTACGTGCAGCCCATGGATAAATCCAAGGCTATCAATTACGTGCGCACCCGTTCCGCATGGATTGACAAGGAAATCATCGAGGAACAGCGCTCGGCAGTGAACAAAGGCTATGACTTCTCCATCCTCCCGCAGGAGCTGAAATACTCCAAGGAGGAGACGGAGGACGTGCTCGACCACTTGCAGAACAAGAACCAGCGTCTCTATGTCTTCACGGGGCTTGTCTACACTTACGCGGAGAGCAAGGAAGCGCTGGATACGCAGGTACTTCGCATCATCTCCACGGCACGTCAGAACTCCATCGAGCTTGACACCTATGACTATCGCCAGCGTCAGGGACTTAATTCCATCCTCCCGCTCGGCCATAACCACGTGGAAATCTCCCGCATGTTCACCACGGCGCAGATTTCCATCCTCGTGCCGTTTGCCACGCAGGAGCTTGACGATGCAGGCGGCAACTACTACGGCCAGAACAAGCACAGCCGCAACCTCGTGGTCTGCAACCGCAAGAAGCTCACCTCGCCGATGGGCTTCGTCTGCGGCAAGACCGGCTCCGGTAAGGGTATGTTCACCAAGACCGAGATGACGGGCACCATCTTCTCCAATCCGACGGACGAGATTTACGTCATCGACCGCGCAGGCGAGTACACCGCTATCGCCGAACGCTACGGCGGTAGCACCTACCACTTCGGCGTTGGTACCGGAACCCATCTGAACCCCTTCGATACGGTATCCGTGGAACACATGACGAGAAACGAGCAGATTGCGTTCAAGGTGGACGCGATGTTAGCTCAGGCGGGCGCTTCCGCTGCCGAAGCCGGGTCGAACTTCTCTGAGGTTGACCAGTCACTCGTTCAGCGCTGCACCGAGCTTGCCTTCCAGAAGGCCGCAGAGCGCGGAGACAATCTTCCGCCGACCTTACAGGACTTCTACGATGCCGCGAACGAGCAGCCGGAGGAGCAGGCACAGGTCATCGCGCTCCGTTACGAGCGATTCGTGAAGGGTTCCATGAACTTCTTCAACCATCAGAGCAACGTCGATTTCAACACCCGCATCGTGGACTTCAACCTGAAAGACCTGCCGGATTCCATGCTGGTCTTCGCCCTCATCAATGTCTGCGAAGCCGTCCGCAACCGCATGTACTTCAATGCAAAGCGAAACGTCCGCACATGGCTCTACGTCGAGGAGATGCAGAGTATGTTCGCGTACCCGACGGTACTTAACTACTTCTCCCGCTTCTCGAATGAGGGTCGAAAATTCGGACTTTTGCTGACAGGTATCAGTCAGAACGCCACGGCGATGCTCGCCAACGAAGCGGCGCGAAATATCGTCCTTAACGCGGACTTCCTCATGCTTCTCAAGCAGTCCCCGCTCGACCGTATGAAGTGGGCGGAGCTTCTGAACCTGTCCGAGCAGGAGGAGGAATGCATCGACGAGTCCGCAGAGCCGGGTGACGGCCTGCTCATCGCAGGTAACGCCCGCGTGCCGATTCGCGGCAAGTTCCCGTCCGGCAACGTTCTCTATGACCTGTTCTCCACGAACCCCAATGAGACGAAGAAGACGGGGCTTGGGGACAAGAAAGATGCAAAACCCGTTATCTAGCAACCCAGTAAGAAGACCCCGGAAAGGACGGTGAACGTCAGATGAAGGCTTCGGATTTCACGACCGGCGGAAACGACCGTGAGAAAGCCATGAGTAATCTCCTCAAGACCGAAAAGACGGATGCCGTCAATACCGGTCTGGTGGAAAAGGCAGATAAGAGCGCCAAAGCCTTAAAGGGTGACCTCTATTCCGTCGGCAAGAAGGGCACGCACGGCGCGGGAAGTACCGCCCTCGATGCCATCGCAAGGAAACGTAAGAAGACTTCCGCCGCCGATGCCCTTGACGGAAAATCCCGTAGCCAGCTAACCGGAAAAAATGCCCTCACGAAAAAGGTGCAGTCTCGCCACAATCTGAATAAGAGCCTGAAACGTGGTGCAAAGGGTGTAGCCGCAAAAGCTGCCCACAACGCTCTCAAAGACTCCGAGCTGGAAGGCACGGACGATTTGGTCGCAACCGCGCACACCGGCGCGAAACTTGCCGGAAAGGCGAGAAAGCACCTTCGTTCCGGTAAGGATGCACTTGAAAAGAAAGACTCTCTCGGTGCCCTCTCGGAAAAGAAATACCGCACCGAGAAACTGGATAAAAAAGCTGCCCAGAAGCGGATGCAGTTCTCCAAATACTTCCATAGGAACGTCTACGAGAATGCTGCGGCGCAAGCTGGAAAGAAAAAGGCGCTCACGGTTCTTTCCGGTGGCATCAAGGGAATGCTTTCATCGCTTGCCGGTGCCGTCTCCCAATTCTTTCCACTCATCATCGCCTTCATCTTGGCCTTCGGCCTGATTTCCGTTGTCGGTGGCGGTGCCGCCGATGAGGAGCAAAAGAGCGCATCGCTTGACGGGATGCCCGCATGGGTCACCTACGACCTCGTGCTCGCGTGCCTGAACGCCCACGAGCAGTACGGATATCCCGCTTCGGCGCTCCTCGGCCAGATGATGATTGAGAACGGCACCTCGGATTCCGGTTCCGACCTCGGGCGGCTGTACCACAACTACGGCGGCGTGAAATATGCCGGTTATGACTACGGCGGACTCATCACGGGTTCCGTTAAAATGCTCACCACCGAATACAGTGCTTCCGGCTCTGCCTACAAGACCTACGCGGATTTCGCCGTCTTCAAAGACGATGATTCGTACATGAAATACCGGTGTGAGCATCTTTACAAGCAGTCCAACTACACCCGCGTTGCCAATTACCAGAAGGCCATCGACACCAACAACTCCGAACTCTTTTTGCGTGCCCTCGGCGAGGGCGGGTACTACACCGCGTCGCAGGACAGCTATATCGCCCAGTACCGTTCCATCTGCCAAGCCTATCCGCTCGTTGCGCAGCTCGATTCCATGACCGCAGAGGAGTTCAAGAATCGGTACTCCGGCACCACCCTAATTCCCGGTGGCGGGCAGGACTACCAGAGCGCCGACCAGTGGCAGAAGGATATCGTGAATGCCTGCTCGCAGACTCCGTGGCCGGGAGCCAACCTTTGCGCCACATGGACAACAAGGGTCTATGCAAGAGCCGGTCATCCCGTCGGCGGCAACGGCAATACGCAGCTCGGCAATCAGGGATACGGTGCCAATTACAGCCAGAAACGCGCCACCACCGACCTCTCCCAGATAAAGGTAGGAATGCTCATCTCCGCCCAATACGGCTCCAACACCGCCGCCGGTAACGCTTACGGGCACGTCGGCATCTATATCGGTGACGGCAAGGTCATGGACAGCATTTACTCCGGTCTGCGCACCATCTCCCTGTCCAATTGGGTTTCCCAAAACGGAAGAGGATGGGTTGTCTGCGGCTATCCATGGGACTGGCGCTAGAAAACCAGAAAGGATACCTGCTATGAAGAAACTGAAAGCATGGATGATGGAACACAAGAAGTTTTCCGTCATCGCCCTGTGCCTGCTCCTGATGTTCACCTGCGGCTCTGCCATGAGCGCCATCAACGTGTCGCATCACCGCGCGGAAACCGCAAAGGAGCAGAACGCAGGAAATAACACGGACACTACCACAGCCGCTGAGAAGAAGACGAAGGAGGAAACCGGGAAAGTGGAGCTTACCGATGCCCAGAAGGAAATCATCAAGGGATACGATACCGATGCCAAGGAACTCATCGACACCCTCTCCTCTTCCGTCTGGTCGGTAAGCGAGGGGCGCTACACCCTCAAGTTTGCCGATGACTCCTACGTGGAAACGGTGAACGGAACACCGACCGTCCATAGTTACGCCATCTCCCGCGTGGAAAAGACCTCCGATGGGTACGGCGGCTATCTCTATACCATCGTCTTCGAGACCGATACCGGCACCCATATCGTGACCTACACGGACGGCAGTGGCGCTGCGGTGAACTCCGATTCTAAGACCCCCGGTGAGAACACCATCTCCACCCTTACAAGCTCTACGATGTTCGCTCAGAAAAACACCGCATACGAGCGTGCCGAAGCGGTGACAAACATTACCGTGAAGGGCATTAACAGCGAGGTCACGAAACTCTTCGGCGGGGATGAGAAGGCCGTCATCACCGCCCTCTCCAAGTGGTGCGCCGTCCATTACCCTTCTGTCACCGAAGCTACATGGCAGAAAGTCGTGAACCTCGACTATGAGAACGGGGTCATCACCACGGACTTCAAGCTCAACGACACAAACTCTGTTTCCGTCACCTGCGTTTACGAGCAGTCCACGGGTGAGTTCTCCTTCGAGGGCTAGGGCAGCATCGCCATGCAGGCAGAAAGGAATCTCTATGAATGAACAACTGACTTTACAGTCCACACAGCATGAGGAGACGAAGACGGTTCCCCTGCGCAGGAGAAAGGCTTGTCTCGCGGGCGCGTTCGCGCTCTTTGCCGCCTGCGCACTCGTGCTCCTCATTCCCCATCCGGCCTATGCGGGTATCATCGGGGACTTCCTTGATATCCCCAACATGATTAAAACGTGGCTTCTGCAAATCGCTGCCACGCTCTTCAATACCTATTTCGGTGTCATCAACCAGACGCTTGATGCGAAGTTCATTTCCGGGCCGTTCAACGAGCTTTTCGGAACAACCGAGCCGTATGGCGTGGTAAAAGACTTCTATCAGGCCGGGGTCATCCCCGTTGCCCATGCCATCCTAGGTCTCTTCATGCTGATGCAACTCATCAAGATTAGCCAGCGCATCGACGCGACGAGCACCCTTCCCGCCGTGAAGGATATCGTATTCCTCGTGGTGACCTACTGCATCCTCAGCTACTTCATCGACAACGCCCTCGACCTCGTTTCCGCCATCTACAGCATCTTCAACGACCTCGTTGGTAACGTGTCGGACAAGCTGCAATCGAAAAACTGGTATGAACCCGGAATCGAGATGACCAAGGACGATGCGGCCGATGCCACGTTCGGCGGATGCTTCCTCCTTTTGATTTTCGGACTCATTTCATGGGCGGTCGGACTCGTTTTTTATGCGGTCTCAATGGTCGTTGCGCTCGGGCGTTCCGTTCAGCTCTATGTCTATGCCGCCTTCTCTCCGATTCCCATTTCCCTTCTCGGCTTCGAGGAGACGAAGCAAATCGGAATCGGTTACCTCAAGAACTTTGCGGCAGCAGCCCTCGCAGGCGTGGTCATGGTTCTTATCCTCTACCTCTACCCGCATCTTGTGACCGCCCTCGCGGTTTCCGGCGGATTGGGAAAGGCTGAGATGCTTGGTCTCGCACAGGGCGTAGAAACATTCGACTCGTTCGGTGTCATCATCAAGACTATCGCCGTTCTCATCACGACCATGATGGGGCTTGTAAAGTCCGGCTCTTGGGCGAAGGAAATCCTCGGCGCGTAGACGCTTACCGAAAACCTGCTACCGCTCACCGAAGGGGCGTGCCGAAACCGGTGCGCCCCTTCCCCTTAATAAGTTATTATTGGGAGCCGAGCATCGGCTTCCGATGGAAAGGAACACGCTATGGCATATAACACACCGGAAACGGTTGCCGACTACCTAGCCCGCTTCCAGATGGAGATAACCCATCGTGGAAAGGGCACCTTCACTCCCGACCATGTGAAGTATTCCCTCACCATTGCGAGCGGCGGGAAAGACTTTTTCACGACCTTCGAGTCGAACCCTCATGTTCACGGCGAACCCACCATCACGCAAGTCTTTGGTGCCCTCGCATCCGATGCGATGGTTGTTCGCGACTACGGGATGGATGAGTTCGTAGACGAGTTTTGCGACGGGATGAAGCCGTCTGCCGCCATCCGCGCCTACAACTCCTGCAAGGAGACCTACGACTGGATGCGTGACGGTCTGTATCTCTCGAACGGCGATATCGCATCCCTCTCCGAGGTTATCAGCGAGAACGAGGAGGAGATAGGCGCTCTGGTCGAGAAGGCCGCATCCGAGCGTGCCGCACGGTACGCCTATGACCATCCGAAGCTGCCGAAGGGTTTCGTTACTATCGAGCAGCTTCAAGGAGACCTTGACCTCGGGGACTTGCGCGACGAGGTGGAGGATTTTGATTTCGACGTGACCTCACCGAAGCGTTCGGCGAAACTGCCGACTATAAGGTCGATGACAACTACCATGACCTTCTCACGTGGCTTCCCGACCACACGGAGTGGCTGGAAGAAGCCGAGTTCGACGGCCTTCTCGAAGGCTGCAAGGGTGATATCTACAAGATGGTTCGGATGGCGCAGTACGAGTGCTTCAAGTCCGACCTCTACGACCATCGCGAGGATATCTGCCGTTACGGCACCCTCGACCAGCTAAGGGATATGGGGGTCTATGCCATCCGGGAAAGCCTTGCAGACGAAATCTTAAACGACCTCTCCTATGATGGGGATTATGCGCCGACCGATGACGCGAAGGACACCATCATCTCGGCTATCTATGCCACGTTCGAGGAGAAATATGGCGAAGACTTCGCCGATTGTGCCGACAACTTCATACAGGACAACGATGATATCGCGGGGCGCGTGAACCCCTGCGCGATGAGCGTGGAAACGGTTCGCGCGGTTTATGGGATGGGCTTTGATGCGGTCTTCTTGAATGACTGGAAGAAAGAGCTTGCAGAATGCGATATCGACCCGGAAGCGGTTTCCGTTGACAGCGAAGCGCACGATATGGAAAACGGCAGGGATGGGCTTGATGGTAACGCCTCGGAAAAGGATGCCCCGGAAAAGGACGATAGAGATGCGCAGCCGCCTGTAGACACCGACAACCGTTAGAAATGTGCATGGAAACGGGTGAGGGCAAGGCTCCACCCGTTTTCTGCTGAAAGGAGACTATATGGAACCGAAACCGAAAGAGCGTATCGTCTTCGACGAAGACCTCTACTACGGAGACGAAGGCGAAGAGATGGCGATAAACGACCTCATGGAACGTGACGGTCTGACCGAGGGTGAGGTGCGCGAGGACTTCACCGACGATGAGATTTTCAATCATCAGATGGAGATGAAAGCCTTCGATTACGAGGAGGAGATGCGGGCACTTGCCGCCTTCTTTAACGGGGAGAAGTCCGACATGTCGGATTTCGTCAACCCTTACGGCGGCAACCACATCCTCGTGTCGGGAAGTGTTGGGCGCTGGAACGGCACGTCCACCGGCATCGCCGTCTACAAGGACTTCGATGCCGCCACCGATTGCTCTCCATCCCGTTTCGGTCAGGGCAATGTTTTCGCCGACTGCGAGATTCAGAAGGTCTGGGACGAGAACGGCACGCTTTACCTTGCCGGTGCCCACCATGACGGGCGCGTATCCGTCGAGATGCGTCAGCTCACCGATGAGGGCGAGCGCCTTTGGGGACAGCTCGATTACGAGGATTATCTGCCCCTCGATGGGCTTACCGCCATGGGAAAGCACTATGAGCTTGGCGACGAGAACCGGTTCGTCCACGACCTCTATAACAGCCCGGAACTCTGCGCCGCCCCCCGTTACGTGGAGCAGTCCTTCGGATGCCCTTCTGAGGAATACGAGAAAGAGGAAGGGACGCTCCCTCACGACTTCACCACCGGCAAATGGCGTGTGCATCTTATCTACCCCGGAGAGCGTTACGGTCTCGATGGTTGCCTGACCTATGAGTTAAATGCTTACTCTGGCGTACCTGCCGCCGCCCATCGCGCGTCATACCCCCTTGTGGAGTTCTACGATACCTCGCAGGATGCCGCACGCTTCCCGGGCGGGCAGTTCGTCTCTCGCTACTACATGACCGACCTGCTTGAGGACGATTCCATTGCCGTCTCCATCGACACGATGCTCAAGAACGGGAACCAGTTCTCCCTTGATGGCGGTATCCCCGCTTGGACGGTTGAAGGCGATGACCTTGCGAAGGTGAACGACTTTCTCAAGAAAAGCTGCATGGAGTTTAGCGGCTCCCTTCCCGGTGACGAAAAGGACGAGGATGGCTATTCCCTTTCGGGGGAAGCGAAGGATGCCACTGCATCCCGTAATGGGCTGAGCAGAAACCAGATGGGGATTGAAGAAAAAGCTGCCGAGTGCAAAGAAGCCGCGACCGTCCTCGCTAACGGGAACGCCCTTTAGGCGTTTTTGGCAAGAAAGGAGAAATGAACATGGCAGAAGATTTCGGTGACAGCACGGGAAGCGGCCTTGTGAATACCGCAGGGCAGGCCGCAAAAGAGGTCGTTCAGGCCGTCGTGACAAAGGGTGCGGGCATCGGAGGAAAGGGCGGTGGCGGTATCTCCCTCTCCGGGGAAGCCAAGGACATGATGGCAGCTTCCAAACAGCTTGCAGGCGCATCTGCCGCACCTTCCCGCGAGCATCTGGTCGCAAAGCCCGACCTCTCCCGTTAGATAGAACCACAGAAAGCCAGCAAACCGCACAACTAGAAACACAGAAAGGATGATTGCCATGCCAGATAACGACTTCTGGATTGGGCAGGAGCAGATTCCCGTTGACCTCTCCCTCCTGCTCACCTACTCCAACGATGAGGATTACTGGTACGCTCCGGGGGAGTATGCGCTCAGGGTCTATACCGTCGATACCCTGAACACCAACTTCGCCCGCCCCTGCTTCGCGCTCGGTGAGCGCACGTCCGACCCGGAGATGGAGGATGTTTCCGGTGCTATCGAGAACACCCTCCACGAACTTCTCGATTCCGGCGCGACCCCCGAGGACGTGTACCGCATCATGGGACTCGTTAAGGAGAGCGAACTTTCCCCCGAGACCAAGGAAGCTGACGGCTATCTTCCCATCGACCTCGGCTATTGCATCGACGGAAATATCGTCTCCTATGAAGCGGTGCCGGAGAGCGTTGCGACGGTGCCTGAAAACGTAGACTACCCACGTTACGCGGAAGCGATGGAGAGCCATGTGCCGCTTCCCATCGCTACGCAGATTGCCAAGCATGATTTTTCTCACAGGCAGGCGGATATCCTCATGGAAGCCGCCCGTAACCCGCACGTCTCGCCCGAGACGCTTGAGACGATAGCCGACAAGACCCTTTCGTCCGGTAAGATGCGCGGTCTTCTGGATATCGCTTCTGTCGGCAAGAACCCCCTCGATTTTCGCAATATGGACGAGCAGACACTTAAGGTGGCTGTTTCCGTGCTGTTCCACGGCGGCAAAGACCTCCCCGTGACGGAGCTTGACCTTGCACAGCTGCGTTCGGTAGACCTCGCGCTGATGGACGGGGCTTCCCCCGCCGAAGCCATGCGTGCAGCCGAGAAGTCTGCATCCGCCGAGCCGGAAGCGCCTGCCACATCTCTCGCATCCGAAGCCCGCGACGCGAAGGCCGCTCGCACCGAACTCGATAGCCAGTCGGAGACGAAGGATGCCCCGACACGCGCGGAAAAGGCAGATGGCTCCCTGTGACAAAGCCGTTTCATGGGCAGAAAGGAGGACACCTATGACACCTGACGGAAAAACATTCGACCCGGAAACCGTTACCGACAAACAGCTCGTTCAGTACGAACAGGCCATCGACCGTGGCCTAACCGAAGCCGACGCGATGCGCCTGACCGAACACGAGTACAACGGCTTTCAGGCCAATGCCATCATCGCCGCCGCGCTGAACCCGGCGGTGGGAGAAGACGTGCTGGATGCTCTCGCGACCCCCAAGTACACCGCAGCGCAGATGACAGCCATCGCGAAAATCGCCATCAGGGGCGGAGACTTCGCACGCTTCCTAGACCCGCAGATGGACGCACGGCGCATGGAAGCCGCCTATCTGGTCGTGGCGCACGGTGGGAGCGACTTGCCTGTGGAACATCTCTCCCGCTCCCAGCTGCTCACCATCAACAACATCCTTCTGCAAGGCCATATCCCCTATGAGACCGTCCGCGCCATCGCGAAGCCCGCGTTTACCCCTGAGAGCATGGAGGTCATCGCCGCCGCCATGGAAAACGCACACCATGACCCCTATACCGGTGAGCACTCGCTGACCGAAGCGCAGGTGGCGCGTATCATGAACCCGGAATACAGACCGGAGCAGCAAATCGCGCTTCTTACCGCCATGCGCGGGCAGACCCCGATTGCAGACCTGAGCGATGCGGACTTTGCGGGGCTGTTCCCGGCTTCCCTTTCCGTAGAGCAGATGAGCGCCTGTGCCTATGCCGTGAACCGGTGCGGATATAACACGCCACTTCTCATGATGACCATGCAGGCGTGCGCGGACATGAACGCGCAACAGCTCATGGCCGTCTTCGATGCAACGGCGGCAGAGTTTTCCGATGCCACTATGGCAAAGGTCTCCACAATCCTTATGCACACCCCAGCCCTTACCTCCCAGCAGATGCGCTACCTGCTCGCGGAAGCTAGGGACGGTACCCCGTTTCCGGCTCTGGAATCCATGAAGGAGCATCTGCTGGCACAGGCGGAACCCGAGAAGGCACAAGTTACCGAAACCGGTATCAAGTCCGAGTCCCGTGACATGGCATCCGGCAAGGAAGCGCTTGCGGAGCAGGCGGGACTCGATGACACCCAAAAAATCAATCAGAACAAGGAGATGGAATAGATGACCGATAATTTCAAGGAGATAGGTTCCCTGCCCGCCAAATCGTGCCATCTTCGCCACCGAGGAGATGGCAAAAGCCGGGTATCTCTCCCAGCTCGATTACTCGAAGGTCGTGGAGATGGGGGATTTCTACACCGTTCTAAACGGCGATATCGTAGCCGTGGGCTTCGACCCAGAGACAGGGGAGAGCCGGTCGCTCACGGATGGAGAGACTGCCCGCGTGGAAGGGTACTTCACCGTTATCAGTAGACCCGGAAGCGGGGCGAAGGCTGTCGATGATATCCGGCACGGTATCACTCCGGGCAGCTACGACATTTCCGTGGAGAGCCACGACTGCACATCCGGCAGGAACGCGCTCGCGGCGGATGCACCTGCAAGGGATGCGCCCGGAAAGGATAACCAGAACATCGGATAGAACCCGAAGTGACAAAAAATAGAAAGACAGGATGCCGCATCCCGTATGGGAGCGGCATCTCCACAAATGCGAAAAAGAACGGGAGGTGCGAATGATGAAAGCAGAAAAAGGCTCCGAGATTATCACGACCATCTGCGAGTACGAGAACTCCGTGGCAATGCCGGATAATGAACGCCTGACCTATCTCGACACGTGCGGCATCGCCCACATTAAGGATGGGAACGGAAATGTAAAAGCACAAGAAGCCTATGCGAACAGATGCAGCGAGTACCTGCGGTTCGGACACGAAGTTGACCTTGCCGCCTGCGGCGCATACAGCCCCTACGATGCCCTGAAAGTCTGCGACACGCCGGAGATATTCTTGAAGACCGGGTTCGAGCAGCGCCCCATGCTCTACACGCAGAAGCATCTCTTTCAGGCTCTCACGCCGAAATCCGATTACAACCCCCACCGGCACGGCTTCTCCATCGAACAGGTAAAGCGTTTTCCCGAGCTTCTTGCTTCACCGGTGGTTCTCGCCAACAGCCCGACCAGGGACGATGTACTGCTTGCCATCCTTCTCGCGACCGATGCCTACGACACCCCGCTCATCGCGGGCATCAAGCCGGACGGCACGGGAAACTACGGGGAGCGCGAAGTGGAGACGAATATGGTCTTGAGCGTCTACAGCAGACAGAACTTCATCCGTTACTTCGCCCTGTTACGGGATATGGATGCCTTCGTGTTCGTAAGCGGCAGGAAAATCGATGCGCTCGAAGACCTATCCGGGCTTCCGCTTGCGGGAAATTGCTCCGGTCTCGATATTGACAGGATTCTGCAATGCCCGAAGTGCCTTGGATAGATAAGGGTCAGGAGATTTCAAAGCATGTTCTTCAAGAAGAAAAAAGGGAAAACACCGAAAACCTCGAAAAGGAAGGTCGTTCCTAGCATGAAGCCCATCGAAGAGCTTAGAACCAATAAGGATGTTGCCGAATGGTGCCGCGATTTTCTGCGCATCACGGACGAGCTTTCGCCAGAGCTCGCGATTGCCGACCGTGCGGAACGCAACTATCTCATGGCGCTCGTCGGGCTTCTCGTGGAATGGTTTCCGCGCAAAGACCTCTCTTTGAAAAGCCTAGCCGTACTCCTCTCCCTTGCGGAAGCGCGTGAGAACGATGAGAACTTCAAGTCCGCCCTCGACCTTATGTTCGTCCAAATTGAAAAAGGGAAAACATACAGTTATGTAGCGAAATACCATCAGTATCTTTGGGTGCCGAGCACGTTCAAGCGAAACTCCGACGGCGTGAAGCCCGCCGACTGCGGGGGACTTTTCGCCGACGAGGACTTCGCCCTGCTCTGTTGGGACTCGGTAAATCATCTTCCGGCCATTCGTCGCATCTCCCTCAAAGCGAGCCTGACCTCCCGTCTCGTCGACTTTAAGTACCTACGCGAAGCCGAAGCGCCCGCCTATACCCATGGAGTTTCAAACGATACCTTCGACTATGAGTTCGATGATGACGATGACGATATCCCAGCCTTTTCAGTCCCAGAAGCCTAGCAAACTAGAAAGGAAGGAAACCATATGAGCAAATTAGTCATCGCGGAAAAGCCGATGCTCGCCCGCGATATCGCCCGCGCCATCACGGGAAAAGAGGTGTCCGAAAGCGCCCGCCTTCCCATCTCGGGAAACGGCTACACGGTCTGTGCCTGCGCCGGGCACCTTTTGGAATTGGTAAAACCGGATGCCATCGACCCAAAATGGGGAATGCCTTGGAGCCTTGATGTGCTCCCTATCGAGGTTCACGACTGGCCGAAGGAACCGGCGGTCGATAAGAAGACCGGAGAGAGCAAGAAGCCCCTCATCGACCAGATTGCGGGACTCCTTAAAACTTGCGATTCCGTCATCGCCGCCGGTGACCCGGACGATGAGGGGCAGCTTATCGTGGACGAGCTTTTGGACTACCTCGGCTACGCCGGTAAGGTCGAGCGCGTCTACGTGAACGACAACATCGAGAAGAACATCGTGAAGGCATTCGACAAGCTCGTGCCCAACGACTCCTGCCGGGGTGCTGGCAACGCCGCCTATGCCCGACAGATGGCGGATATGTGCTTCGGCGTGAACGAGACGAGACTCGCCACCAAGCGTCTTGACGGCCTGTTCACCGTCGGACGCGTGCAGACCCCGACGCTGGGGCTTGTGGTGAAACGCGACGAAGCCATTGCCCACCACGTCACCCGAAAGTTCTACGAGCTGTTTGCAAGCGGTGATTCGGATGCCGGAGAACTCACCTTCAAGTATCTGCCGGGAAAGGAGCTGCTTGCCGGTGAGAAGCATCTGTTCGAGCGGCATACGCTGGAAGCCCTTAAGGAAAAGCTCGACGGACGCGACCTGCACTTTGAAACGACCGTATCGAAAAAGAAGGAGAACCCGCCGCTTCCCTACAACTTGACCGTGCTGCTTTCCGACATGAGCGAGCGCTTCGGCTTCACTGCCGCCGAGACTCAGCAAATCACGCAGGATTTGCGTGATAAGTACAAAGCCATCACCTACAACCGCTCCGATTCCCAATACCTCAAGGAAGAGCACCGAGAGCAGGCACCGGCAGTCCTTGCGCAGGCGATGAAGAACCTCGGCGTGCGCTGGCCTTTGGATTACCGGCTCCACTCCAAGGCGTTCAACGATGGGAACGTGACCGCCCACCACGGCATCATCCCGCAGGAAGCGGATGCGCCCGTGTCCGCGATGGAACCGGACGAAGCCAAGGTCTACACCGCCATCTGCGAGCGCTATGCGGTGCAATTTCTTCCTCCCGCCGTGTACGACGTGAGCGAGAGCACGGTAAGCGTGGACGGCGGAACGCTTAAGCTCACAGCGAAGCGCCTTTCGGACGCGGGGTTCACGGCTGTCTTCCCGAACATCTCGAACAGCCGTGGCAGGGAGGATTCCGATACGGGGAACCCATGGGTTCCCGCAGGAAGCCACACCCTTGCCGGTATCTCCTGCTCAATCACGGAAGGGGAGACCACCCCGCCCGCACCCTATACGGAGGGCACCCTCATCACAGACATGGCTTCCATCGCGAAGTACGTCAAAGACCCGGAAATCCGGGAAATCCTTAAGCGTAAGGATGACGGCAAGAAGGGCGAACACGGCGGTATCGGAACGACGGCCACCCGCTCCTCCATCATCGAGGGTCTGAAAACCCGTGGCTACCTTGAGGAACAAAAGGGAAAGGTTCGAGCGACCGATAAGGCCAAGGCGTTCTACGCACTCCTCCCGCCGGAGATTCGCGGTGCGGACGTGACCGCAAGATGGTGGCTCATCCAACAGGATATCGCAGACGGTAAGGCGGACGTGAACGCCCTGCAAGATTCCGTCATCGAGGTCTTCAATCACCACCGCGAGACCGCCTACGTGGGCGCATCCATCGCAGGTACCGGAAAGACCGTAGTGGGCAAGTGCCCGAGGTGCGGCAAGGACGTTATAAAGACCGGCTCCATCTACGCCTGCTCCTCCATCAAGAACGAGAAGCAGGAGGACGGCACTTGGAAGGAGGTCGCGGGCTGCGGGTTCAAGCTGTTCGGCTTCTGCACCAAGAAGTTCACCGAGAAGCAGGCCGCATCCCTTCTTGACGGGAAGGCGGTCTCGCTAAGGGGCTGCAAGTCCAAGGCCGGGAAGACCTTCGATTGCACAGTCGTTCTTCAAAAGGACGGGTCGGTAGAACCTATTTTCACACCGAGAAAACCCACGAAGAAAGGCCGCAGGTAGCGGCAGAAAGGAAGGAATGACATGGCAACACTCCTATCACCGGATATGCTTCCCGAGGATATTCGGAACATGGATTTCGGGCAGGCTTCCATGCCCCACGCGCCAGAAGCCCAGACCCCGGAAGTGCCCTACGATACGACCACATCCGCACCAGACCGCCCTGCCATACCGCTCTCCCCGGACATGCTTTCCGGGAACCTGCGAGGAAACGACAGTGAGAAATCGGGCATCGAGTTCTCCTTCGATGCCTTCGGATACACCCAGCAGGTCGAGCTTGTACAGGAGTCCTATGCGGACGGAAACCTTGCAGTGACCGCCTATCTCTCCGACCCGACCGACGAATCGTTCGGACAGCCTTGGAGCAGCGTCACCGTGAACTTCGGTTCCCCGCTGCAACAGGACGCGACCGTTTACCTCGACACCAATAACATGGGAGAAGCGATGCTCTCGAAAATCTCCCAGCTCGGAGCCTTCACCGGCCAGTTCATGCGTTCGGGGTTCTGCTCCTACCCGGCCTTTACCTTCGATACCGAAGTCATGGGCAACATGCGCGACTTAAACGAGTTCGCATCGGCAGACCACAGCAGCCTTGCCAAAATGCGGGGCGCGTGCCACGCGGCACTCGAAAACGTATACGGTAGCGAGTTCACGGATGCCTTGGAAAGCGGTTACGACCTGAACGCCGAATCCCATGACTGCGCTTCCGGGAGCGCAGTCCTCGAAACCTGCGATACGACACGCGCGGAACAACCCATGAACCATGCGAAGGGGGTGCGATAGGCATGAGCCGCTTTCACTCGAACCGGACTTGCATCCGTTCGCCGACAGCTATCCCAAGCAGCCAAAACACACCATTGTGCTAAAATCGGGTACCGTATACACACCGCGCGGGACTACCCGTTCCGCACAGACAGAAAGGATGAAAAAACATGCCCAAGAAGACACCGGAGCCAGAGCAGGCTCCCAAGGCAGACAACTACGCCAAAATCAATATGCCCGCCGCCTTCCTCACGCCCCACGACATTCAGACAAGTGACGGGCGCACCTTCGAGAAGTGCTTCGTTTCCTTCCCCAAGGGGACGAAGGTGAACGGCATCGACGTGAGCGGCTTCTCAACCGACGTGTTCCTCTCCGACTACATGAAGAAGGACATGCTTGAGAAGGGACGCGCCACGGTCTCGTTCAAGAAGGACGAGCCGGTGCCCATCTGGACGGGGAAGAAGGACGATGCCGAGCACCCGTATCAGCGCTACGAGGTGAAGGCCACCGACCTCACCCACGCACTCAAGGTGGCGCAGGACTCCTATAAGGCCGAAAAAGCCGCAGAGCGTGCCGCCGCGAAGGACGGCGTGAGCCTTGCGGGCGAAGCGCGCGACATGGAGACCGGGAAGGACGCGCTCGCAGGTGATGACCCCGCCAAGTCCAGCAAGTCGCGAACCGGACAGGATATTGCCCAGTAGTACAGAGGAAAGAGGTGACAGTTCATGGTAATCGAGGTGCTCTACAAGTCCTTCCGCTACGAGAAGTTCGACTCGTCCGCCCAGACGAACTCCGAGCCGTTCCGCGCGAAGGGAACGAACATCCTTACCGACTGGAACCTCTACCTCGGTGCCCTTGAGGAAAACGGCATCATCCTCGCGGAGCACTGGTATGACGGAAATCCGCAGCACGCAGGCGGGCAGGTGACCCTTGAGGGCACCAAGGTTCCCGCCGCCACCCGTCAGGTCGGGAGCGCCATGCTCCTCGTCTCGCCAGATGAGCTGGACGATGTGGTCTGGCTCAAGAAGGACGGCGAAAAGCTCCTGTGGCGGGAGGGCGATGAGCTGATAAACGGCGAGCGGTTCTTCGCCATGGAGCAGCTGTGCTACTCCGATGCCACGGTGCAGTCCATCAACCGTCGCGCCATCGCCGTGTTCGACTACTTGAAGCACGCGCACCCGACGTACTCGGATGATGAGATTGCCCGCATCATGGGCTACACCGAATCCGCCATCGAGCGCATCCGCGATGCAGAAATCTCTCAGGACGAGGGTTTCGTGGACGATGACGGGGAAGGTCAAAACGAGGAAGACAACACCGGAGCTATCGGCGGATATGACTTCGGTTAGAGATAGAACGAAACGAGAAACGCAGTTCAAACGAACCACCAACGAAGCTACAGAAAACCACGCAAACAAGGAAGGAGAAAAGAACACATGAAGATTCTCGGACGAATCAAGAAATCTAAGGTGCTCACTGCGGTCATGACCGCAGTGCTCATCTTCCAATCGGCCTGCCCCACCGGGCTTGCCTATGCCGCGCAGAAATCGGGTGTTAGCGCCTATGCTGCCGGTCAGACCATCGACCAAGCACTCGGTGCCACCAAGACGGTCGAGTCCGTGCTCTCCCAGCACGAGAACGACGAGTATTACCTCACCACGCCATATGGCAACAAAGGGCCTCATGGCGAGGGCGGCGCAATCGACACTTGGGACTGCTGGAAACCGAAGGGCGAGTACGGTAGCGGTGCCTATATGAACTGCACCGGTTTTGTGGTTGCCGTCCTCCGTGCCTGTGGAGCGAATACATCCATCATCGGAAACTATACCGCCAAGGACGGCTACAACAGGGGTAACGAGACGAACGCATCTAAATGGGATGAGTATTGCCGCGACAACAATGCCGTCAGCTACACATTCAGCTCCAAAGAGCAGATGCTCGCGTCCGGTATCCTTGAGAAGGGCGATATCATCTACATGGAGCCGGCGGACTGGAATCATAGCAATTCAGACTGCCATATCGGCTTCTTCTGGGGCAGCAACAGCTCGGAAGACCTTTTCTGGCACTCTTCCAGCCACGCGGACGGTATTGTAAAGGGCTATTTCCCGAACTCCGCAGGCGGCAACGTGATTTCCAAAATCACGCCCAAGTATCCCGTTCGCTACTACCGTGTCATCAAGACGTTGCACAAGGGATATCTGACACTGCATAAGGACTCCTCAAATAAGACCCTTACCGATGCCAATGACTGCTATTCCCTCGCAGGTGCCGAATATGGGGTCTACACTGACTCCAACTGCTCGAACAAGGTAGCGACCCTTACGACGAACGTAAGCGGGAACGCGAACACCGTCTCGCTCAACCCCGGACGCTACTATGTGAAGGAGACCAAGGCTCCCAAGGGATATTTCACCGATTCGCAGGTTTACACCGCAGATGTTTCCGGTGCGAATCGCGAATCCTCGCCTGTGAAGCTCTCAGTCAGCGACAATCCCGCAAATGACCCTATGGCTATGCTCCTTGGTAAATACGACGGCCAGAAGACCTATAACGGCGCTGGTAACCTCCCGCAGGGTTCCGCCACCCTTGCAGGTGCCGAGTTCACCGTCGATTACTACGCCACCCTTGACTACAAGAGCTACGATGACCTTAAGAACGCCGACGTGAAGCCGACACGTTCTTGGACGTTCAAGACGAACGAAAACGGAATCGCCAACTTCAAGGCCGACGATTTTGTTTCCGGCGATGCCTTCTACTACAACTCCAACAACGACCCGTGCATCCCACGCGGCACTGTCGTCATTCGTGAGACCAAGGCACCCACAGGCTATGTGAAGTCCGACGATGTATCCTTCCAGAAGATTCAGGAGAATCCGACCACAGGTGCCGTTCGTACTTACAACGTCCCGGAGGTTGCCGAGCAGGTCTACCGCTCCGATATCGAGTTCACGAAAAAGGCCGATAACGGTTCCGAGCACCTTGCAGGCGTGCCCTTCAAGGTGACCTCCCTCACTACCGGCGAGTCCCATATCGCTGTGACCGATGAGAACGGCTATTTCAGCTCCGCGTCCTCTTGGAACGCGCATGACTCGAACACCAACGCGAACGATTGGGCGCTGACCGCAAGCGACACCATCGACAGCACAAAGCTCGATGCTAACGCCGGTTTCTGGTTCGGCAACAACAGCGCGCTCGATGGGAACGGCACCACTTCCACCTCCGATGCCGTCAAGGCGGACAACAAGCTCGGTGCCCTGCCCTTTGACACCTATTCCATTGAAGAGCTTCGCTGCTCCGCTAATGAGGGCTATGCGCTCATCAACACGACTGTTACTGTGACCCGTGATGCCAAGACTATCGACCTCGGCACCTTCGATGACCCGGAGCCGGAAATCCACACCACCGCCTACGACGCTTCTGATAGCGACCATTACGTTGGGGTCGGCACCGTCAAGATTTCCGACAAGGTAGAGTACAGCCATCTCGTCGCGGGTAAGACCTACACCGTCATCGGTGAACTGCATGATGCCGCTACCGGCGATGCTGTCACGGTTAACGGTCAGGCTATCACTGCTGAAAAGACCTTCACGGCTGAGGACTCCGCAGGTTCCGTCACGCTTGACTACGCTTTCGATTCCTACGACCTCAAGGGGAAGACCCTCGTGGTCTATGAGACGCTTACCGATGCAAAGGGTGCGAAGCTCGCCGAGCATAGGAACAAATCCGACGTTTCCCAGCAGGTGACCGTGCTCACGCCGAAGCTCTCGACAAGCGCTGTGGGCGATGCGGACAATAGCAAGTCCGTCACCGCTGAGGGTGATGTTACCGTTACCGATTATGTCCGTTACACCGGGCTTACCGCCGGGCAGACCTACACGCTCACGGGAACCCTTATGGACAAGTCCACCAAGAAGGCTTTCGTGGATGCCGACGGCAACCCCGTCACCGCGACTGCTGAGTTCACGGCGGAAGCCGAAAGCGGTACCGCGACCGTGACCTTCACCTTCAATGCCAGCAGCATCAAGACCGGCACCAAGCTCATCGCCTTCGAGACCCTTTCCACGAACGGTATCGAGATTGCCGACCACAAGGATATCAACGACATTGACCAGACCGTTACCGTGAAGGCTCCCGTTATCGGCACCACCGCCGTCGATGCTGCCGACGGTGACAAGACGGTTACGGGCGAGGAAAATGTCGCTGTCCGCGATACCGTCCACTACAACAACGTGACCCCCGGCAAGACCTACAAGGTCATCGGTACCCTCTACGAGAAGGTTCTTGACAAGAACGGAAAGGTCACGAAGAAGGTATTCAAAGACAAGGACGGTACCCCCGTCACTGCGGAAGCAAACTTTACCGCAGAGGACTCCTACGGAAACGTCGATGTGACCTTCTACTTCGATGGCAGTTCGCTCAAGGAAGGTACCTCTCTCGTTGCCTTCGAGTCCCTGTCCTACAACGACAATGAGATTGCTTCCCATGCCGACGTGAATGATTCCGGCCAGACTGTCATCATCACGAAGCCCAAGCTCTCCACTACCGCAACGGATGCCCTTGATGGTGATAAGAACCTCATCGGTGAGGATAATGCCACCATCGTCGATACCGTCCATTACATGAACGTGACC
>UMFI01009052.1_pt1 | contig 22959 bp, 30 predicted proteins | sample 1964951 | NCBI WGS metagenome assembly UMFI01 (sample SAMEA4836040, study PRJEB28245) | human gut metagenome | biome: gut microbiome; material: fecal sample | place: Denmark | collected 2008 | reverse complement strand
CAAAAAGATGGCTGGGAAAAGCAATACAGATATAAAGTTGGAAAAAAGAAGATTTATATGATTGCATCTGCCGCACAGGAAAAAGGCTATGACCGCATTGACAAGCATCCCAAAAGCAGCCGCTATGGTAGGCAGAATCCCATTTCTGAACAATGGAACAGTGATGAACAACTTCACATCTGGAGGGCACATTGGGCAGATTCAGTCAATGAAATGCTTGCCCGTAATCGGATAAATGCATCCATTGATCATCGCAGTTTTGCAGACCAGGGAATTAGACCAAATAAATAAAAAATTGGATAAGTAAAAAAGAGGCCTGAGATTATTTCTCAGACCTTTTCTTTTCCTACAACGGTATTGTAGGCTTGTATTTTACCCCTATTTTGCATTTCAAACGCTCATTCGATAACTTGCTAGGCTATTCACGAAAAATCGTTTAAATCGTGTTTTACGGCGTTATTGAGTATCGTCTATTAGCTCGTGCGGATCTATACCTAGAGCGTCCGCAATCTGCAACCCCCTAGACAATGACGGCTCTTTTTTTCTCGCCCCTCGGTACTCGTTAATAGTTCCTAAAGGAATACCCGTTTTTTCGGATAATTCTTTTGAGGTGATGCCCTTTTCGGTCATTATCTCACTCAATCTAAACATGGTAACCCCCTTTACATTATATATTCTTCCTGCTATAATCTTCTTTACCGGGGCGGTAAGCAGGAATGTTTCGGAGTACCGCCCTTGGTGTGTGTGGCTCTACTAATTATTTAGTAGGGCTTTTATTTTTTGTTTTGCCTCGTCTAAGTCTTTGCAATCCTCAAGGATTTCTAAAATCTTTCTTGTTTGGTTTTCTTCTGCTAGTTCTCTGAGCATTTCTCCTAAGTTCATTTCTTCATTCTCCATGTTTAACTCCTTTCCTGCTATCTCCTTGCTACTCTTATATGATACCATGTTTTACTATATACGTCTATTGACATATTACACAATTTGCTGATGCGTCAATAGACGTATTTCGTGTATTACGTCAATAGACGTACTACGTCTTTTGACGTATAATAAATGTATCAAGTGAGGGACACAAAGAAAACGGAGGAAATGAAAATGACAAGAAAAGAAGTAATAGAAAAAGCATGGGAAATAATGTTGACATGGGTTGATAACTATACATGGGATAGCTACTCCAAAGTGCTTGATATGATTTCTGATTTTAATTCAAGCCATTCAGAAGAAGAGGAAATTTTCTTTTGCGAAACAGAAGACGGCTATATGCTGGAAGATGATTATGTAATTATTGAAAAATAATATATGCTGACCTATCGGCTACGGGGAGAAAGCGAGTGAATGAAAATGAAACGAGAAGTGATAGCAATTGAAAAGCATTTATACGAAAACAAAGACCATACAGTTAGAACGGAATATCAAGTTTACTATGAGCCACATATTTACAATATAAAAACACCGTCACAATTAACTAAAAGAGAGAAAGTGGCTTTCAAGGAAATTGGCAAAACAATATTTCATTTTTAAATATTTGCTGACCTATCGGCTACGGGGAGAAAGAGGAAGATATGACAAACAAAGATTATAGAGAAATGCTGATAAATGGCATTTTAGAAGTTCAGACACGGAACCAGTTCACACGAGAAGAACTTAAAAAAAGCCTATAAGAATACTTGAAACAATATATGACAATGTAGATTAAGCCGGACACGTTCCGGCATAACTAAAAAAAGGTCGAGGAAATTAATCCCCGACCTTGCTTTTTATACTTTTTCTACTGATTTTGAGTTGATTATAAAATTACAGTTTACGATATTACCCATATAACCGCCGTCTTGCGATACTAATTGAGTACCTTTTTTGATTGTGACCGTGATGTCCTCAACCGCACGTAATTTGTCGCCCTTTTTGATGTCCGGCATGACATATTTACAGTGCATGTAGCCGACCGTGCTATTGTGTCTTACTTTTACACCCTCTGTACCTGAATCAAGTACGGTGATGTGATCTCCTTTCTTTGCGTTGATAATGACATTCTTCCATGTTGCATCATAAATAGGGCAGTCACTGTTAAGATGTGCTGACCCTGGTCCAATTCTTCTTGTTGTGTTCACTGTGCTACCTCCTGTTGTACCGATTTTTTTGTTTAAGATTCCTTCCGCGATCGCTTCTGCGCACCGTTTCGCATCCCATGCTTTCGCATCGTCTTTGTCATCCACAAAACAACATTCCACCAACAACGCCTTTGACTTTGTATTTGCCAGTACAAATAAGTCCTTGTCGTATTTCGTCCCTCTGTTGCGGATTCCCAACTCTGTTGCAATCGCTTCGCAGATTCTGTTTGAGATTTCCTGTGTTCCGGTATCGTAATTCCATACCTCTACTCCTCCTGTACTTCCGTCTCCACCATAATCGTTTCGTCCGCTATTGAGATGGATACTAATGTCTAAATCCACGCTGTGCTGGTTGCACTTTGCAACGATTTTGTTCAGGCATCCTTGCTTTGTTGTATTTTCGTCGCACGTGCAGTCGTAGACCGTATGCCCTTCCGCCCTAAGCAGACGGATTACTTCGTTTTTGACTGCACGATCTTCTACGGATTCCTGTAAGATACCAACTGCTCCGGACGCTCCTTTTCCCTGCGGACAGTGGCCCGCGTGTACGTTATATGTTCCCATAATTTTTTTCTCCTTTCTTACTCTGTCTTACCTAATTGTTTTACAAACTGGTTAACGTATGTACTCGCACCGGCTACAAGAATACCTTGTACAAGTGCGGTAAATACCGCCAATGCAATCTCCTGCGGTGTACCGAGGGAACTTGTCGCAAATACATAAATACCACATACCAAGATTCCCAATCCTCCGAATAGGCTTTACTTGCGTATTTATCAATTTCGCAATAACCGACTACTTCATGATCGATATTCAGATTCTCTAAAGCCTTTTCAAATGCTCCGATACCGGAAAAAAGGCTTAATACATTTAACATTTATCTGTTTCCTCCTCATCATCTTGACAACATTCGCAAATGTCGCCCTCGTGGCTGTCGTCCATATGACAACCGCACATTTCACACTTTTTCGTATTACCATCTCCTTTATTAACGAATTTTCGTTAACCAAGCTAAAATTTAAGGTCTAAAGTAAATGTATCCTTATAGACAATTTCAATATCGTAATTACGATACTGTTCTATCGGAATACTGTTGTTATAAGCGTAACTTGAACAACCTAACCACAACAAATGATTTAAGACTCTACGAACTGTCGTTTTACGGCTACAACGCTCCTCAAACGCGAATGTACCATTGTCCATGTTTACAAGCGTACAATAACCTGCAGTCGCAGCTCCATTGTATCGATTCTTATTATCACGGAAAGAAACAACCATATAAACGTCAATTATTTCTCCATTTTTCTTTGTTAAAACTAACGCACCATTATTTAATATAACTTCTTTTTCTAATTCCGTAACTTTATTACGTCCGTTAATTGTGATATTTTTCATTTTGTAACCTCCTTTAATTTCCGATTTTTCGGTAACTCCAATAAAAAATTAAGAGTTATAACTCTTTCGGTATCCCTCCATATATTCGACAAATAGCTTTTCGCTAAAGTCTGAGTATCCGGTTAACGCTCGGTATATATCCGTTTCAACAGTCCCTTTCGTCAGTAAATGAATATAGCTACATGGTCGGTGTTGACCGGTTCGATGTATTCTATCTCGACTCTGTTCGAGTGTATTTGACCGCAGTGTTGGCTCATAATAAATAATAGTATCACTTGCAAATAGATCAATACCTGCACTTGCCGTCTGATACTGGCAAACAATCACCCGGATAGTCTTGTCGCTTTGAAAATCACGCCATATAGCCTTATTTTTCTGCTCGCCGTCTAAAACTACGTGTTTAATCTTTAAACGTCTTAAAAGGGCGGATATTTGCGATATAGAGTATTTAAACTCTGCGAAAATAACAAGTTTCTTGTCGTCCTCGTACCCCTCAATCAGTTCTTGTAAGATGCTGAGCTTTTCATTTTTGACCTCAAGCATTTCTCCTGATTCAAGTTTAATATGTCCGCTGCATAACTGCCGTAATTTGACCAATCGTGATAGTGGATTCTCTGCTAAAATTTCATACTCAAGAATTGCACTCTCAGTAGACAATTTTTTATATAGAGCTTTTTCTGCACAATCGACCTTGATGATCTCATCCGGTAATTTTTCCGGTAAGTCCAAACAATCAACCTTTTTTACTCGATACGAGTACTCATTTATAATATCCTGCAACTCTCTCACATGGATATAACTACTCGGTTTATGGTACATATTCAAAATGCAGTATCGATCTTGAAACGTCTTATAAGAGCCTCCGAATATCCTCGAATATGGATAACCTCTCTCCATATACGGATCCAAGAAACAATATAAGGACCATATATTTTCCAACTGTCCGTTACTGATTGGTGTACCAGTTAATATATAACGATACTCAGCCATACAAGCGATTTTCAATATAAATTTCGACCTCCGGCTCGTCCTATTTTTTATCATGTGAGCCTCGTCCAATACGATGCAACCGAACTTTTTATAATACGGTGATTTCTTGTCACCTCGCCAAACCTTGCATTTGCAATCTTACTGAAAAGAATTTGATAGTCGATATTAATATGATCGTTATCACCAAATAACTCGGCAATTAATTTTTGAGATACGATGCTACCAACCACACACAGCATTAATTTCGCCGAACCATCCTGCATATTTATATTATTAGGGTCTAACAGAATATCAATCTGCTCTTCAAAATCTACTCGGTCAATCTCTTTCATACTGTCCGCATATTCTTTCTCCGGCTCAGCTTGTGTATTTTCTGCAAGTGCTAAATCCTTGTAAGCCACTTTCGCAGCAGTACGATCATCAAACTTAACGATAGCCGTTTTTAGAGCGTCATAAACTCTAGCAATGTGTCCTGTTTTTAGTTCACCGTCTACAATAGTTATCACCTTTGTTCCCTCTTTAAACTGTGTCATTTGGTTTGTCCTCCTCTTCAAATACCTCTGCTACCATCTGTGAGCAAATTAAATTGTACTCGTCGCTCGTAATTACGCGAGTCATGTATAAAAATTTCAAAACCCCTACAATCTCGCAAAATTCTTTTACCGCTATCTTAGATTTTAAGAATTTTTCTTTTTCGCAATTGGCCACGAACTCGGAAATTTTAATATCAAGCCAAGTAATCCCTGATACTGTTTCAGTGCGTTGCTTTTTACTCCGTGACAATCTCACCCCGCACACTTTTACATTTTTCATTTTGTAACCTCCTATTTATCTCGTTGACAATGTCATAAAACGCCTCCGCGTCTTTTTGTTTCACAATGTGACCGTTAATATCGGTCGCCGTTGTTCCGTCGGCAAAAATATGTAGTATTGCCATCGTTACGCCTCCGCTGCAAACAATTTTTCCAATGGTAACTCAGATTTTAAAATCGCTTTGATTGCAGACGCCTCACCAAATAATAACGGTGCTTTACCGTTTAATTTAAGCGACAGCGTGCTGACTGTACAATTAATTCTTCCATCATGAGCCATCATTTTAAGAGTGATGTTCTTTCTTGCCATCTCGGCTCGTACCTCTGGAAACATTCTTACACCTCCTTTTAAAAATTTCCGTTGCTACCGGATTGTAAGCTATAAACGCTAGTAAGATTTCGGAAATTAATATTTAATATTTTCGTTAATTCGGTAAGCATTTCCGATATTTCGTTACCGACAAGTCATATTTAAGCACGATTTTTCGGAAATGTCAACCCTTATTTTCCTAATTTTCGGAAATTCAAAACATTTTATATCATGTTTTCGAAATATCAAAAATAGTTCTTGAAAAATCGAAAACATATGATATAATTAAATTAAAGGGCGGTGATTAAAATGACAATTGAAGAAGAGTTAAAAAATCTAATTTTAACTAGATACAGTTCGCTTAGGGAATTTACAATTGATATTGATATGGCGTACTCCACTATGGATAGTATTATCAGACGCGGAATCCAAAACGCTACTCTAACGAATGTATTTAAGATTTGTAAGGCATTAAATATAAGTGCTGACGCGTTGGAGCGTGGGGAAATTATGCCGATTGTTACAACAAACAAGAAAACAGACGCTAGAAAAGATACTCGTGCCTGTGAGATAACCAATATTATAAATGATACCAAGAGACAATTATTAGAATCCAATAATTTATTATTAGATGGAAAGCCTGTGAGTTCTGACAGTATCAACTCTTTAGTAGATGCTATCGACATAGGAATCGAAATGATTAGAAGAAAAAATAAATAATATAATTGTCCGTACATATGGAGAATTATAATCCAAAATATACCGAATCAAAAACCACAACAGAATTTAACAAAAACAGGGTTTATAACACTATTTTAAGTTTTTAAAGTTGTAACGCTTTAATGTGTAACATCACACAATTAGCAATCACAACACAATCAAAAATCATTTTGTTGTGGTTTTTGTTGTGGCTCAAACCCTTGTAAAATGGGGATTTCTTATATAAATATAACACTTAACATATATATTCTCTATATTATAGAAAAAAATAATATATATAGTATATAAGTATATAAAAATATATGTATATAAGAGTTGGCATAAAAAAGTGTTTTTTGTTAGGGTGAAAGGAAGTGAAGAAGAATGAAAAGAAAAATGGTGGTTGCAATATATATTAGAGTGTCGACACAAGAGCAGGCATTAGAGGGTTATTCTATCGACGAGCAGCAGAAAAGATTATTGAGCTTTTGCGAGGCTAAGAATTGGACTGTATACAAGATATATGTCGATCCGGGATATTCCGGCTCAAACTTGGACCGTCCGGCAGTCCAACAACTTATCAAAGATGCCGAGCGTCATTGTTTCGACATGGTTTTAATTTACAAGTTGGATCGTCTCAGCAGGTCGCAAAAGGATACCATGCATTTACTTGAGGACGTGTTCCTTGTAAATAACGTGGATTTGGTGGCAATGAATGAGAGTTTCGACACCTCCACACCTTTTGGCAGAGCCATGATTGGTATATTATCCGTATTTGCCCAGTTGGAGCGTGAAAACATAAAAGAACGCACTAGCATGGGGCGAAAAGCTCGCATCAGTAAAGGATATTTTCACGGCTCACACCCACCTCTAGGCTATCAATTTAAACCCGGAGGAAATGACTTAGAGATCAACCAATATGAAAGCGTTATAGTACGTGAGATTTTTGATAAATTCTTAAGTGGAGCAACTATCTATTCGATTGCAGAAGATATGGAGAAAACTTACGGAAACAACGTGAGAGGTTGGAATAATACAATGATTAGGCGAATTCTTCGAAATCCGGTGTATTTTGGCAAAGTGCGATATGGCGGAGAAACATTTGACGGACTGCACGAGCCGTTAATCTCCGAAAAAGATTTTGCTAAGGTGCAAGCGGTGCTTACAAGAAATAAAGAATTAGACCGACGTACCTATGACTACAGAACGTCGACCGGAAAAACTGCCGACCATTTGCTAACAGGTTTGTTGTATTGTGGTGACTGCGGAGCGAGAATGGCTTATAACAAGGTGAGTAAAAACGTAAGTCGCTACTCCTGCTATTCCGTATCTCGCAAAAATAAAGTATTGATACGCTCAGATTACTGTACCAACCGATTAAATCCATATAGTGCTCACGAACTGGAGGAACTTATACTCGGCGAAATAGCCAAGTTGGCAAAGGATCCCAACCATGTTGTCGAGACGATAGAGACGACTTTACCCGACGACAAGAGTACACCTATCCGAAATAGACTTGACGAGGTCAATACTCAAGTTTCAAAGTTATTAGATCTCTATCAATTGGGATTTACAGACTTGTCTCAAATCTCCGAAAAACTGGAGGCTTTGAAAGACGAGAAGAATAAACTTGAGAATCAATTGGAAAATTTGAAAGTTATACCAACGATAGACGTAAACGCCGTCTACGAAACACTAGAAGATTTTGACGACCTTTTAGAGTATGGAACACCTCAAGAAATACATGCGGTAGTCCATACCCTAATTGATAAAATCGTCATACTAAACGATGATATAAAAATCTATTGGTCATTTTGCTAATTCCAGTTCGACAATCGTCTCAATGTGGACGGTGTGGCAGAACTGGTCTACACAGCAAACTCTTTTTACTCTGTAACCTTTTTCTTGTAGTAGCACGAGGTCTCTTGCGAGACTTGTCGGCTTACAAGAAATGTATATCATTTTTGACACCCCAAAGTAATCAGTAATCTTCGGCAGTGCTTTTGGGTGTATCCCATCTCTCGGAGGGTCCAGCACGATCACATCCGGTTTTTCTTCAATTTCATCCAGCACCTTGAACACATCACCTGCAATAAATCTACAGTTGGAAAGTCCGTTGTGCTCTGCGTTTTCTTTCGCAGCCTCCACAGCCTCCTCGACAATCTCCACGCCGATTACCTGTTTTGCAACCGGAGCTAAAACTTGTGCGATCGTTCCTGTTCCACTGAACAAATCAAAGACCGTCATGTTGTGGATATCCCCGATATAATCCCTCACGGTTTTATAGAGAATCTCCGCACCCTTTGTATTTGGCTGGAAGAATGAAAACGGTGTGATTTTGAAGTCCATATCAAGCAATTTCTCGTAGAAAAAGTCCTGTCCGTATAAAATTCGAGTTTCATCACTCTGTACTACATCAGATAAGGAATCATTTAAAATATGAAGAATTCCAACGATTTTTCCTTCCAGCTGCAATGCCAAAAGTGCGTCCACAAGCAAAGATAAATCGTGTTCTTCCTGTGTTGTTGTCACAAGGTTTACGAGAATTTCTCCGGTCTGATCACCACGGCGTAAAAGCAGGTGGCGAAGATAACCCACATGTTGCATTTTTTTATAATATGCCACATTTTTCTCTTTAAAATATTCCAATACACACAAGAGAATCTTTGTCATATCTTCGTGCACTAATTTACAATCAGCTGCTGTCAGCACATCATATGTGCTTCCCTTTTTGTGCAGCCCAAGTGACAGCGGACCGTCTTTGTATTCATCTCCAAAGGAAAATTCCATCTTATTACGGTAAGCGAACTCTTTTGGGCTTGCTTTTACCCCCTCAAATTCATAATCTTCCAAAATGGCGGCATCCAATATTTCTTTTACCTGATCACCTTTCATTTTCATCTGTTCCTCGTAAGACATCGTCTGGTACATACAGCCTCCACAGGCAGGGAAAATGCTGCACACAGGTTCTCTTGTCTCCAAAGGTGATTTTTCAAGAACTTCCAAAAGCCTTCCTTCCGCTTTCCCTTTTCGTATTTTGTTTACACAGAATTTTACCTTCTGACCTGGAATACCATTTTTTACAATCACTGATTTTTCCTCGCCCTCGACAGTCACCAGTCCTTTGTTCGGAAATGCTACTTTTTGAATAATGCCTTCATATACTTCTCTCTTTTTCATCTATATAAAATCCTCTCTATACTTTTCATTTATTGTTTTATTCTATCAGTTTCCAACTTTTTTGCCAACCAAAAGTGAACAATCTTTCCAAAATGTATTGAGTTCTTGCCTTTTTCCATCTATAATTTTAGTAATACAGATTGAGGAGGGATTTCATGAATTGGAAAGAACAATGGATTGCCGCTTTAGACAAAGAACATCTATTCGAGAACTCAAGCCACCGGACACGTTTCAAAGAGCTTTTAGACTGTTTCGCCGATTATCCATTTTTCACCAAAGGGCTCTGTAAATGTATGTATCTGTCCGCCTGGGATGAAGAGCATTTCTGCATTATGCTCTCGATGCTGACTGAGATGAGTCTTGAGCATGAAAAAAATACAGATGAGATGCGTACTCAGGGGGATGTTCTGATTGCAGAACAACCTGAAGAAGAGGCATATATTTACCGGCTTTCAAATGCGTTTTTAGACGATATGCCATTTCAGCTTGACGATCCGCAAAAAGTGCAGCCTGATATTCTGCATATTATCCAAAAGGCATTGCACGCATCTGACATCATTGATCGGCTCTAATAAGCACTGCAGATCACATGAAAAAAAGAGTTCGATTTGCTTTCGCATACCGAACTCTTTTTTACATGAAATTATGCTTCGCTCAATATTTTTTTGTACACCGGAATATACAGTATAAATGACATCAAAAGCAGAAAACCGCTCAATACAATCAACATATTCGCAATTTGCTCCTGAATATTCGGCGCCAGAATCAAAATAAACATCACAACATAAAGCACTGCTGTCGATACTTTTCCGAACCACTTCGCACCGTTTAACATTTTCCCTTTTTTCAGAAGAATCACGCCCATAATTCCCATAAACCCTTCTTTGATGACAAACAGCACCACAACCGGAATCAGCCATTGGAAACGGAACGACAAAGAAAATACAATCGCTGCCTGTGTTAATTTATCTGCAACCGGGTCAACAATCTTTCCTAGGTTAGTAATCATATTGAATTTTCTTGCAATAAATCCATCTAAAAAATCGGTAATTCCTGAAATTCCAATAATAACTGCCGCCATATGGAACTCTGCAATCGAATCTGCTGTCACATATCTCCATACGATCAGCGGAAGTAACAATATCCGAAAATATCCAAGTATATTCGGGATAGAAAAAATCTGCTTTCTAAGCGGCATATCACTTGTTATCATATGTATCCTCCCCCTTATTGAATTGAGGACGGCAGTAATTGTCACATTACCACCGCCCTCAACTAATTAAACTTCATCATCATCACTGAAAAAATCGTCGTCGAAATCGTCTTCAAAGTCCTCTTCGAAGTCTTCCAAATAGTCTGGTGTAAAGAACTTATATACTGCGTAAGCGATTCCTGCAATTGCTGCCACTGCACCTACAATCGCCAAAACCCAAAGCAATGTGTTTTTCGCTTTTTCATCATCTTTTTTGTGCAGTAACTCATTTAATTTTGATGCTGCAATCATATCTTCTAATTTATTCATATGTCCACGTCCTTTCCGACTTTCCTCAGAAGTCACTGTTCTCTTTTTCACATTATAACACTTACATACTGATATTACCATATGTAGATTCTATCATTTTATGCAAATCCTTATACTTTTTGTAATTTTGCAAATGTAGCAAACATCTTTTTCACACCGGCTGTATCAAACTGTACCGTGACTTCATAGTCACGTCCGCCTTCTGTAATTCCAGTCACCAGTCCTTCTCCGAACTTCATATGTCTGACCCTGTCCCCCACATCATAAGACAGACCTTCCCCTTGCGTAACTGTAAACTGCTGCTTCGGTTTCTGCATAGCAAATGCCTGTGTGCGGAATGCTTGTTTTGCCTGCATATATGCATTCTGCTTTGGAACTTCTTTCTCATCTTTTTCGATGAGATTGCCTGTGCTTAAAAGATTCACCGGAATCTCCTTTAAAAATCGAGACATCTTATTGTACTGCGTCTCTCCGCGCACCATTCTTCTTCTCGCACAAGTCAGCGTCAGATTTTCTCTTGCTCTTGTAATTCCAACATAACAGAGTCTTCGCTCTTCCTCCACCTCAGTCGGATCATCGGATGTGATTGTCATATAGCTTGGGAAAAGACCATCTTCCATTCCTGCAAGATACACTTCCGGAAATTCAAGACCTTTTGCACTGTGCAGTGTCATCAGGACCACATAATCACTGTCCTCATCCAAACTGTCGATATCTGCGACAAGTGCAACTTCCTCTAAAAATCCGCTCAATGTCGGCATTTCATCTTCACAGGATTCCTCATAAGCTGCGATTTTATTCATCAATTCATCGATATTTTCGATTCTTGTCTCCGCTTCAATATCGCCCTCCGATTTCAGATCTTCGATATATCCTGTCATATCCAGAATTTCCTGCATAAGATCGCAGATAGACATGTTTTTTGCCTCACTTTTAAAATGTTCAATCAACGCCACAAATGACTCTAATTTACTCACACTTCTCCCAATATTTGGAATCAGATCCGCTGCTCGGAGTGTCTCGTAAAAACTTACTCCGCGCTCCAGTGCATTTTCCTGCACTCGGTTGATTGTCGTAAGCCCAATGCCACGTTTTGGCACATTGATAATTCTTCGGACCGCCAAATCATCTTTCCCATTGTCGATTGTTTTCAAATATGCAAGTAAATCTTTGATCTCTTTTCTTGCATAGAAATTAATGCCGCCCACAATTTTATACGGAATGTTGGCTGTTACAAATTTTTCTTCAAACATACGTGACTGCGCATTGGTGCGATACAAAACAGCATGATCATTGTATGTTCGTATTCCGTTATTCACATGCTCTTTGATATCTCCCACAATGTATTCTGCCTCATCATATCCACTGTCGAACTGACTAAATGCAATCTTATCCCCCTCACCATTTTCTGTCCAGAGTGATTTCTCCTTACGTCCAAAATTATTCTTGATCACCGCATTCGCCGCATTCAAAATATTACCTGTAGAACGATAATTCTGCTCCAGTTTGATCACTTTTGCATCTTCAAACACATGCTCAAAATTCAAAATATTTTTGATATTTGCCCCGCGGAATTTGTAAATAGACTGGTCATCATCTCCTACCACGCAGAGATTTCTATATTTCTTTGCCAAAATCCGAATCAGCTCAAACTGCACCGTATTCGTATCCTGATACTCATCTACCATAATATAGCGGAACCGCTCCTGATAATAATCGAGTACCTCCGGCTGTGTCTGAAACAGTTGTACTGTCTTCACGAGAAGATCATCAAAATCCAGTGCATTGTTTGCCCGCAGTTGTTTTTCATATTCTTTATATACCTTTGCGATCTTCTGCTTTCCGAAGTCCCCCGCCGCATTCAGTTCATATTCTTCCGGCGTGATCAGCTCATCCTTCGCCGAAGAAATCGCCGCCAAAAGGTTCCGCTCCTTATAGACTTTTGTATCAATCTGTAAATATTTGCAGACATCTTTCATAAGCGTCTTTTGATCATCCGCATCATAAATCGTAAAGCTAGTATCATATCCAAGTAAGTCAATATGTCTTCTCAATATCCGCACGCAGGTCGAATGAAACGTGCTCACCCAGATGCTCTCCGAGCCGAATCCGACAATCTGATCTACACGCTCACGCATCTCCCCTGCCGCTTTGTTCGTAAATGTAATCGCCAAAATGTTCCATGGATTGACTCCCTTTTCATCAATCAAATATGCGATGCGGTGTGTCAGCACTCTTGTCTTTCCCGAACCTGCTCCCGCGAGAATGAGAAGCGGCCCCTCTGTATGATAGACCGCTTCACGTTGTTCTTTATTCAATGTATCGTAAATGCTCATAAACTCTCCTTCTTTATGTTCTGAATTCCCATTCTTTTTTCCACTTCTCTTAAAAATTCATCTCTTTTTACCGGCGAAATCAACATGATTTCATGCCGTCCGTTTACCGTGTAATCAATCTGAATCCTGCGAAGTGACATTGCTGCCGAAGACAATGGATTCCACGTCTTCTTTATATTGGTAATGCTCTCATATGGAATCCGTTCCGTTCCAAAAATATAGCACTGCACAAGTATGTAATCATTATAGAGGGTATACCGCATAAAAACAAGAGGAATAAATATAAGCAATATCAATGGCAAAACAATTGATGCAAATGCAATTCCCACCGTCACATATTGAATCTTTTGAAATATTTTCATTTTTTCGCTCATACGTTCTTCCCTCCTGCCAAAAATGGAATGTACTCTCGTACATTCCATTTTAAACATTATTCAAATTACATTATGAAAGATGCTAACTGGAATAACCAGTTTGTTGCGATACCTGCCACAATACCACCGATTGTATGGCTGATGATTGCTTTTCCTGTAAGTTTGCTGCACTTCAAACTTGACATCATCGCAACATGAGTACTTAAGTATCCGCTCCAGCACATACACATTGCTGTAAATACTGCAACGTCATTCGCATGTGCTACACCGTCTGCTACCATCTTAGGTATCAATCCAACAGCTGCTCCGGCCGCTCCTAATGCTGTGATTGGAACAGAGATTGCTGATGGTGAAGAGAAACCAAATAATGGAGATAAGATAAACTGCAATTTTTCTCCAATCCATGGCAACAATGCAACTCCCTCATAAGCAGCACCTGTGTAAACACCGTCTGCGGAAGGTCCATTTGTAAGCATCATTACAACTGTACAAATCGCAAGTACACCAGGAATAATTGCAAGACCTACATCCACACCATTCTTACCGCCGTCCAACAGTGCTTCCAATGCTCTCGCTCCAATTCCGCCATCTCTTATTTCTCTCTGCTCAAAGACATCTTTTTCACTTCCTTCTTCAAGCGGAATACAATATTCTGTCGTACCATATTCTTTCTTCGTAAACCAAATCATCATTCTTACACTGACAACACTACCGATAATTGCACCGATATTACCGATCAGAGCTGCAAATCCAAGATTCTCACCTGTTGGAGATGTAATACCGATCATTGATGTTGTAACAATAAGACCCATACCGAATGCTGTACCTAAATTTGTCAGTGCCGGTAATTGATATTTTTTGAAATATTTTTTAAAGTTTGTGTCCTCTGCAAGTCCTAAAATTGCCGGGTTATCTGACAAGTACGTAGTCAAGACTCCCATTGAAGCTGCTCCAGGTAAATCATACACTGGTTTCATTAGGGGAGAAATTATTTTATTGATTAATGCAATCAAACCAAATTCTGAAAATAACCCAGATACGGCTCCTGCTATAACCGCAATCGCCATGATATAAAATACTGTTTCAAGAAGTAACTGATAGGCTGTGTTCATCATCGTCTGCATCATGTTTACACCGCCCATTTTCGCCCCTATCAATCCAAAGAATGCAATAATCACTGCAAGAAAGATAAAGACTTCAAGGCTTACTGCCTTTTTCGTTTTTGTCGCTTTACTCATATTTTATCCTCTCTTATTATATTATTTTTTCTATAGTTTTCTCCCTTACTATAGATGTAACCCTATAATAACATAGAGGTTATCTATAGTCAACAGGAACAATACGTTTTGTCAAAAAAATATCAATCCTTCCTTTTTTCTCCTTTTTTGCCAAAAGTTTTTTCAAAATACTTGTCATATAGTTTCTATTACTATATAATGCAATTATCGAGGTGATAAAATGACAATTGATACGAATGATTTATTAAACAGTATTTTGGAAAGTATTTCCAGAATTGATTATGTAAAATCTATTGATATTCCTAATATCGATTTATATATGGATCAGGTTACCACTTTTATGGATAAGCAGATGGCTTCTTCCAAGCGCTATGAGGATGACAAGGTTCTTACTAAGACAATGATCAACAATTATGCCAAGAACAATCTGCTTCCTTCTCCGGAAAAGAAAAAGTATACAAAAGAACATCTTCTCGTTCTTACTTTTATCTATTATTTTAAAAGTTTCTTATCTATCAAAGATATCGAGATGCTTTTGAGACCGGTTACCGATCGGTACTTCCATACCGACAGCAAGCTGAACCTGACGCATATTTACGATGAGGTCTGTTCATTTGAAAAAGATCGCATTGATACTTTAAAAGAAGAGCTCAAGGCAATGTATGCTTCCTCTTCTGAGACATTTTCAGAAGAGAACGAACAGGATCGTGAATTTTTACAATTGTTTTCTTTCATTTGCACACTCAGTTTCGATGTGTATGTCAAGAAACAAATTATTGAAAAACTCATTGATTCTCTTCCTGAAAAATTTCCTAACTATTATGAGAAAAAAAAGTAGAAGCTTCACACTTCTACTTTTTTTACTGCATAATTCTTTGATATCCAAGCATCAGATCTACTACTTTCCCATAGCTTTTTACGCCGTCAATTTGTCTGTTTGCCTTTAAGTAAATGTCATTTACTCTGTCAGCCACTTCTGCTGTTATGCCATCGTACTTATCCCAAAATGAATTATTCGCCTGTAAATCTTTCAGCGCATTTATATTCAGGCGTTCACACAGTTCCTCATATTTTTCTGTATTTTCCCCGTAAAGGGCGTTTATCACATACAGCCATCCTGACAAAAATCCACTATATCTGAACTCTTCTGACTCCGATTTGATACAACTTAAATATGCAATAAAGTTCGCCTCATCCTCTGACATAAACCCTCTCAGATGAGACAATTCATGACACATCGTAAACGGGATATTATAGTCTGTCATATCCGCATTATAATTTGCCTCAATTGTAAATGGTGAATACACTCCTGTCAGATGCTGATATGACAAAATTTCCGATATCCAGACAGGTTTGGGATTTGGATAATATCCTTCCAACACCGAATAGGTCTCTGCAAGATGTTCCATCGACCTTACCGCTTCTTTTTTCGTGTTCCCTTTCAACACAAAGATTCCCTCTTTCGTCCGCGGAACCGTATCTGCCAATTCATTGACTTCTTCCGTAAGATACTCAGCCAACTGAACCAATTCTTCCTGTGAGTATTCCGCATCCGTTATGCCCGCCTCCTCAGCAAAAGATGTTCTGTGATAATTGATCCCACAGGTCATTGTGTAGATAAAAAACAATCCTCCTACTAACAAGCATACCCACGAACTCCCTTTCAAAGCAATCGTGGATGCCTTTTCTGTTTTTCTGCAGATTCTGTAGATTCCCCTCATCACCCCAGCCGCCAGAACTACGAGCAGCACATAAAGCAAAATCTCAACAATCGAAAACGGAAACACAGAGCAGACTCTGCTGATAATTGTTACAAGTATTCTGTATATTGAAGTCGCATACCACTGCGCAAATCCATTCACATTTCTTGCCAAAAACTGAAAGAATACTGCAAGTATAAGCAATAACAGCCCTGCTTTTAACCTTTCCACTGTGGAAAAAAGTGCATCACTTGACCTGATGCACTTTTTCTTACTTCTCTTATTCTTCATCTTCATCCAGACTGATTCGTTCAAATACCATATCATATCCGTCATTTCCATAGTTTAAAGAACGATTCACACGGCTGATTGTGGCTGTCGATGCCCCTGTCTTTTCTGCAATCTCCAAATATGTCTTCTGTTCTCTGAGCATTTTGGCAACCTCAAACCGCTGTGACAACGACAACAGCTCATTGATGGTACATATATCTTCAAAAAAAGTATAACATTCTTCCTTATCTTTTAAGCTCAAAATTGCTTCAAACAGATAATCGACTGCTTCTGTTCTAATTTTTTTACTCATTTTAAGTCTCCTTTATAGTGTTGTACTATTTTTATATTTTAGCACAGTAAACTCTTAAAGTCTAGTTTTTTTTGTATCGATTCACATATGGTTTCAATTTTTCTAATGATGTTGTGACGATCAATTCTTCCGGAAAATGACATTCCGTCAAAATTTGTTCTGCTAAATTCAGTTTTCCCGCATCCAGATCCAAATGCGAATCACTTCCTGTTGTGATTGGAACCTCATATTTTTTACAATACTCCAACATAACTCGGATATTCTCATCCGCATTTTCTCTTTTATTATCTTCCCGCAGCGAGGAATTATTGACCTCTAGAAGTGTCCCTGTCTCCTTTGCAGTCTTGACAAGCACTTCATAGTCAATCGGAAAACGAGAATCATCCGGATGACCGATAATATTGATATACGGATTTTTCATCACATTTACATAGGCTCTCGTCACCGCTTCTTTTGTTCTTTCTCCACAAAAGCATGGCGTATGAATACTCGCAATGACAATATCAAGATGTTTTAAAAGCCCATCGCGCATATCTACTGTTCCCTCGCTGTCCATAATATTGAGCTCTGTTCCAAAAAGCATTTTGATCCCGTAACGCTCTCTTGGCACAATTTTCAAATTTTCAAAATAAAATATTCCGCAAGTTCCCGGCATCTTTGGCGCATGCTCCGTAAATGCAATCGCTTCCATCCCATGTTCTCTCGCCATCTTCGCCATCTCTTGTATTGTGCTATATGCATGTCCACTTACAAGTGTATGGGAATGTGTATCTACTTTTATATTCATCTCAATCTTCCTTCTTTCTGCATAGAATCTTTGTATTTACATATCCTAAGCTTATATCTTACCACATTTTTTATAAAAAGGAGACTTATTATGGCTGATAATAAAAAAAATCAAAAAATCATTGATTCTTACGACTATCTGGCAAACGCCGCTTCTACACAGGACTGTACCGGTCTTATTCCCGCAGCTCCGACAAGTAAAGCTGAGTTGGAATCCTATGAGGATATCTATCACTACGAACCGCCAAAGGTAAAAGTAAAGACACCGGATTCCGAACAGCCACCAAAATAGTCATTGTTCTCTGCTAATGGTACACATTCTGATTTTTCTCATATATTTATAGAAGAATCAGATTTGATCATCAGGAGGATATTATGAAAAAGCGTTTTCTTACTCTCGCATTAGTGACAGCAATATCTGTCACTTCTCTGCTTGCATGCTCTTCAAAAGAAGAAAGCAAACCTGCCAAACCACAAAAAGAAAAATCAACAGAAATTCTTCCGGACTCTACTAAAGTTGTTCTCAACGAAGTAGCTCACTCCATCTTTTATGCACCAATGTATGTAGCCATCGAAGAAGGATACTTTGAAGACGAGGGCATTAATCTCGAACTCGTCACTGGATTTGGAGCCGATAAATCAATGACCGCCGTGCTCTCCGGCGAAGCAGATATCGGATTCATGGGGTCAGAAGCATCTATTTATACCTATAATGAAGGTGCAAACGACTATGTTGTAAATTTTGCTCAGCTTACACAACGTGCCGGTAATTTTCTTGTAGCTCGAGAAGAAATGCCTGATTTTTCATGGACGGATCTAAAAGGGAAAACAGTGCTCGGCGGACGAAAAGGCGGCATGCCTGAAATGGTATTTGAGTATATCTTAAAACAAAAGGGAATCGACATCGAAAAAGATCTGACAATCAACCAAAATATTGACTTTGGCTCTACTGCCGCCGCTTTCTCAGAAGGTCAGGCGGATTTTACAGTTGAATTTGAGCCGGGAGCTACCACTTTGGAAAAAGGCGGAAAGGGCTATGTTGTCGCTTCTCTCGGCGAGGATAGTGGATATGTCCCTTACACCGCATTTTCTGCAAAGAAAAGCTATATCGAAAAAAATAAAGACGTCATTCAGGGATTCACGGATGCGCTGCAAAAAGGAATGGACTACGTGCAGACACATACTCCGGAAGAAATTGCAAAAATCATTGCACCACAGTTCAAAGAGACAGACTTAGCCACTATCACAACGATTGTGACCCGTTACTATGAGCAGGAGACTTGGAAAGAAAATCTAATTTTTGAAAAAGAAAGCTTTGAACTTTTGCAAAACATTTTGGAATCTGCTGACGAACTCACTAAGCGGGCACCTTACGAAGACCTTGTAACAACTGATTTTGCCAAAAAGGCTGCAAAATAAAAATGCGTGAACGGGGAATCTTCCCCGTTCACACATTACATGTTCCATCTTCTGTTATTCTATATACACTATGATGTCGGCTCCGTTGCTGTCCCGTCAGAAGGTGTCGCCGGAGTATCCTGTGTCTTATCATCACTGCTTTCCGGTGTACTGCTTCCATTGTCCCCTTGTGTTTGATCTACCGGCTCAGTTTGATTCTGCGGTTCATCCGTTGTGTCTGAATCAGGCGTGGCAGTATTATTGTCATCACCGGAATCTATGTTCAAATCCTCATTCTTTGAATCTTCCGGTTGATTTTCTTCTGTTTGATTCATATACTTGTCATACATCTGCTGTGCGAATTTTGCAATTGGATGCCGGTAGGTATATGCTGCAAATCCAAGTACTGCAACAACAATCAGAAAGAGTAAGAACTTGAGTAATCCGCCGCCTCGTCTTTCTTTCCTCGTTTTCGTCTTTCCTCTTCCGCCTCGTCTTTTCGGAAGAGAAACAGAAGGAAGCTTTTTCCCTCTCTTTTTCTTTCTCTTTGTTTTTGTCTCTACCACATCTTCTGCCGTCGCTTTTTTCTGCGTGTCTCTTTCTTTTTGCTTGTCCAGATTCACCTTTATCTTGCAGTCATAGCAAAATGCATATCGTGTAAAAACAGGCTCCCCACTTTCGTCCGTACCGGACTGCACCGGCTTAATCGTCATCTCTTTACCGCATCTTGTACATTTCATACTGCTTCCTCCTTACTAATCAAATGTGAAACTTTTTATTTAATTCCTCCCCTAATTCCCGTCTTTTAAAAATGACCTGCGCCATAAAGAACAGGAAACTAAATCCCACACAGATAACCGATGGAAATGTAACTCCAAGCACTCCCGTCAATAATAAAACCAATGGTATCACAAATCCATATCCCGCCGCCATCACAAAATAAATCATGTATTCATTCGCAGCCAATCTCTGCAGCTTTGTAATCATCAGCATGGATATCATTATTATAACACTAATTCCCGGAAAAACAAAATCAATTGACCATTTATGCCATCCGGTTCCAAGATCCCAGATGAGACATCCAACCGTGATCAGAATCAACTGCCACATTGCATTTTTCAAAAGATTATATCTCTTTACAAACCCGATTGCCAACGCTGTCCACATACTTAAGATTCCGCCTGATACGATGAGCGCCCAATATTTTCCCGGTGTCAGTGTAATATTCACCACTGCCGCAATCACCGCAAAAGCAATACAGACAAATGAGAACCACTCGAAAAATTTTACAGCCGCCGCACTCGCAAGTCTCTCCTCCGGATAGTCTGGTTCTTCCACTTTCGAATGTATTCCAAGCTCTGACAATATCTGAAAAAAATTCCTCTTAATATTCATGCTGTCATACCTCGATGTAAACCCAAGGGAAAGTTTGTCTTCAAATGAGCACATACAAAGTTCCGTCTTCGGTGTACTTGTATACACGCCAAACCGCTCTATATACGGGACATACGCTTCCGGCATTTTTACAACGCTCATATTAGAGAAAATTGCAGTCACATCACTTGCCGCCATCTTTGCTCCCGCCAAAATCCCCAAATTTTTCAACTCCAACGGCGCCACCCGCAGAATTGGGTTCATCTCCAGCGCGATCAGCTCATTCATGCGCATCGAAAGTCTTTCCTTCGTAAGCTCCTCCTGAAAATATGTTTTCACCTGTGCAAGTACCTGCTCAAAAGTGTCCCCTTCTCGAAAACGATACCCAGGTTCAATATATCCGAAGAAATTCAGCATCGAATCTGAAGGAAAAAAATTGCGAAGATTCACCGGGACCATCAGAACAACCGGATGCTTTTCCTGTCTTTTCGGCATCTCCCTGTGGATCGCACAAAGGAATACTGCCGTCAAAAAAACAGTCATCGACACCTGATATTCCCGCGCCTTTGCCAGCACTTCTTTTACCGACAGCACCGCTTCTGTCACCTGCAGCGGTCCTCTCGCCTTCCGAAGAGTCTTAATCTGATATGCTTTTACCTTTTCCTTCTTCTCTCGCCGTAAATCAGAATAATATTTTCGAAAACTGTCTGATTCCTGATCCTGAATTGTGATATGCTCCTTATCAAGTGGAATATCGGCTTCACCATATGCCAGCACAATATAGTGTTTGACAATCTCCTTTAAAAAACATGTCGCACCTGTTCCGTCCGTCAGCACATGAAATACTTCAAAATTAATCCGCCTTTTATAGTACGTGACTTCGAATAACAGGCTTTTCTTGTCACGCACATACAGATTGCTGCAAGGCTCTTTAAATTCCTCTGTGACAACCGGTTTTAAATTACTCTTTTCCAAATAATGCCAGAACAAGCCTTTTCGCATGACCGACAAAAAAAGCGGATATTTTTCAAGCGCTTTTTCCACTGCCTGCTGCAAAATCTCTTCTTTTACATCTTCCTTCATAATACAATAAAAACGAAAGACTCGAGTGTCCTTTTTGTTACTTGTCGCCGGAAATAATTTTGCGGCATTGTCAAGCTTTCTCCAATATGACCTTTTCGAATGAAACATCTCTTACACCTCCCCTAAAAAATGATTCATAATTTCAAAACTCTCCTGCACATGAAAATATTTGATCCCCAGTGCAAAAAATCCATGCAGCGCATCTTTGATACGATGAACCTCCACTTCATTTCCGGCTTCCTCAAGCGCCTTACCATAAGCCTCTCCTTCATCTCGAAGCGGGTCAAATTCCGCGGTGATAATCAGTGTCCTCGGCTGTCCTGTGAGATCTTTCTGCAAAATCGGAGCAAAATACGGACTCTGTTTGTCCGATTCATCTCTCGCATATAAATCAATATAATCCTGCATCTTTCCAGCCGTCAACAGGAAATCTTTTCCATTTTCATGGACGGACGGAAATCTAGAAGTCTCCGTATAGTCGTTATTCACCGCCGGATAGATCAAAATCTGCTGTCTTGGCATAAACTCTCCCCTCTCTTTTGCAAGAAGAGAGACTGCAGCCGCCAGATTACCGCCGGCACTGTCTCCGATGATCGTGATATCGTCCGGATGCACATTTAAAATAAATTTATTCGTATAGACCGCCTTCGCTGCGGCGTAGCAATCCTCCAATCCTGTCGGGAACGGATACTCGGGAGCGAGCCTGTATTCTACCGACACAACAATATGATTGGTCGCCGATGCCATCCTTGCACAGATCCTCTCATAATTATCTATGCTCTCTGTGACCCATCCCCCGCCGTGAAAGAATAAAAGAACCGGATATTTGTGTTCAATCTCTTCGCCAGGCAGATAAATTCTCACAGGAATCTCATGTGTTCCATTATATATTTTATAATCAATCGTCTTATGAAAAATTCGCATCGGATCCAACGCCTTTAAATTTGCCAAATGCCTGGACGCCTCCACCTCAATTCCATCAAACGAAAGTGCTTTCAATACTTTTCGCATTGCCTTATTAATTGCCATTCTTTTCTCCTATCTGCTGCTTTTGTATGAATTATAATACCA
>UMFI01054145.1_pt1 | contig 22981 bp, 22 predicted proteins | sample 1964951 | NCBI WGS metagenome assembly UMFI01 (sample SAMEA4836040, study PRJEB28245) | human gut metagenome | biome: gut microbiome; material: fecal sample | place: Denmark | collected 2008 | reverse complement strand
AGGGTGTTCATAATTTATTCATTCATGCGTTTGTCGTGTCTTCCTTTTATCCAAATGATCAACGGTTCAGCCATGTACCTCCCTGCCCACTTGCAGCGGACACTCGGCACCAGGAGCTGTTACCCAAATTACACAAAAATGCCGGAAATAGGATCTCGTTCCTGTATAAAATCAAAAACATGAGAATTATTCTCCTTAATTACCTTGACGGCAGCCTATACCACAAGATATAATGCCTATGCAGAGAAAAATCTGCAATATGTAGTTGTTTTGTGTCTATTTATATTCTATATAATCGTAGCTGTTCAGGACAAGAACTATCGGAGATTTCCCGCCGTCCTGAAGAGTTACGCATAATTTTAATCTACGCAGGAGGTAACTGATATGAAAGAGCAGTGGAGAACATTCCAGCCTGGAGTATGGATGCGCGAAATCAATGTCCGCAACTTTATTCAGGCAAACTACACCCCTTACGACGGCGACGATTCCTTCCTGGCCGGCCCGACTGAGAACACCAAAAAGCTGTGGGATCAGGTTATGGAGCTGAACCAGAAAGAGCGGGAAGCCGGCGGAGTTCTGGATATGGACACCAAAATTATTTCCACCATTACTTCCCATGGTCCCGGATATCTGGACAAGGAAAAGGAAACGATTGTGGGATTCCAGACAGATAAGCCCTTCAAACGTTCTCTTCAGCCCTACGGCGGCATCCGCATGGCTGTAAAAGCCTGCGCTGACAATGGCTATGAGGTTGATCCGGAGATCGTTGACTTCTTCACCAAACACAGAAAAACCCATAACGCAGGCGTATTTGATGCCTACACTCCCGAAATGCGCGCATGCCGTTCCAGCCATATTATCACCGGACTTCCCGATGCATACGGACGCGGACGGATTATCGGCGACTATCGCCGGATTGCCCTGTATGGTGTAGACCGCCTGATTGAAGATAAAGAGGAACAGAAATCCACCACCCGCAGCACCATGTATTCCGCTATTATCCGCGACCGCGAGGAGCTGTCCGAGCAGATTCGCGCCTTAAAAGAGCTGAAGGAGCTGGGACGCATCTACGGCTTTGATATTTCCAAGCCGGCAACTGATGTAAAAGAAGCTATCCAGTGGACCTATTTTGGCTATCTGGCTGCTGTTAAGGAGCAGAACGGAGCTGCCATGTCCTTAGGACGTACCTCCACCTTTATTGACATCTATGCAGAGCGCGATCTGGCAGAGGGACGCTATACAGAGGAGCAGATTCAGGAATTCGTGGATCATTTTATTATGAAGCTGCGCCTTGTAAAATTTGCCCGTACCCCGGAATACAACGAGCTGTTCTCCGGCGATCCTACCTGGGTAACTGAATCAGTAGGCGGTGTAGGTATTGACGGACGCCACATGGTAACAAAGATGTCCTTCCGTTATCTGCACACTCTGCAGAACCTGGGCACTGCTCCGGAACCAAACCTGACTGTACTCTGGTCTGTACGTCTTCCGGAAAACTTTAAACGTTTCTGTGCAAAGACCTCCATTGAGTCATCCTCCATCCAGTATGAAAACGATGACCTGATGCGTGTTACCCACGGCGATGATTATGCGATTGCCTGCTGCGTATCCTCCATGCGGATCGGAAAAGAAATGCAGTTCTTCGGAGCCCGTGCCAACCTGGCCAAATGTCTTCTGTACGCAATCAACGGCGGTGTAGATGAGGTCAGCAAAAAGCAGGTAGGACCGAAATACCGTCCGATTACCTCTGAGTATCTGGATTACGATGAGGTTATGGATCGCTACCACGATATGATGCAGTGGCTGGCCGGTGTTTATGTAAACAGCCTGAACATCATCCACTATATGCATGACAAATACTGCTACGAGCGTCTGCAGATGGCTCTTCACGATCATAAGGTAACCCGCTGGTTCGCAACCGGTATTGCCGGCCTGTCTGTTGTTGCAGACTCCCTGTCTGCCATCAAATATGCCAAAGTAAAAACCGTTCGTGATGAAAACGGCATCGTAGTTGACTACGAAGTAGAAGGAGACTTCCCCAAATACGGAAACGATGACGACCGGGTAGACCAGATTGCTGTTGACATTGTCCATGATTTTATGAACTATGTAAAACGGAATCACTGCTACCGCGGCGGTATCCCCACTACTTCTATCCTGACCATTACTTCCAATGTTGTTTACGGAAAGGCAACCGGCTCCACACCGGACGGAAGAAAAGGCGGACAGCCCTTCGCTCCCGGCGCAAATCCCATGCATCACCGGGATACCCACGGCGCAGTTGCATCCCTTGCTTCTGTAGCAAAGCTGCCCTTTAAGGACGCGCAGGATGGTATTTCCAATACCTTCTCCATTATCCCCGGCGCACTTGGAAAAGAGGACCAGCTGTTTATGGGTGATATTGATGTGGATCTGGAATGCGGCATTGATACTGCCTGCTCCATTCCCAATCTGATGGACGGAATCGGCGACAGAGATTAAACATCAGTCACAGCTGATTGTTCATCATTCATACCTGATAATGATTTCAGATAAAAGGAGGACTATTCTTATGACACATGCAAGCGACGCACAGATTGATAACCTGGTATCCCTGTTAGACGGCTACGCAGTCAAGGGCGGACATCACCTGAATGTAAATGTATTTACTAAAGAAACTCTGCTGGACGCACAGGCTCATCCGGAAAAATATCCTCAGCTGACCGTTCGTGTATCCGGTTATGCAGTAAACTTTAATAAGCTGACCAAGGAACAGCAGGACGAGGTTATTTCCCGTACCTTCCACGGCAACATCTAATTAAAGCCAGTTTTATCGTAACTGTTCAGGACAGGGCATCTTCTTGTCCTGAATAGTTACGTTTTATCATAATTTACCAGGAGGCAAATTCTATGGTTGGACATATCCACTCCATTGAAAGCTTCGGCACTGTAGACGGACCAGGTGTCCGTCTCGTTGTCTTTTTTCAGGGCTGTCCCATGAGGTGCCAGTACTGTCACAATCCGGACACCTGGAAAATAGGCGGCGGCACAGAAATAACAGTGCCGCAGATTATGGAACAGTATGAAAAAAACCGTTCCTTTTATCAAAAGGGCGGTATAACAGCAACCGGCGGCGATCCGCTGGTTCAGATTGAATTTGTGACAGAGCTGTTTTCCGAAGCAAAAAAACGGGGGATTCACACCTGTCTGGACACCTCCGGCATTACCTTTCAGCCGGAAAATAAAAAACGGATGAACCTGTTCGATCAGTTAATTTCCGTTACAGATCTGGTCATGCTGGATATTAAACACATTGATCCCGAGGGACACAGAAAGCTGACAGGACAGCCCTTAGAGCCTATCCTTGCATTTGCCCGTTATCTGGATGAGCGCAATATTCCTGTCTGGATCCGCCATGTGGTTGTACCGGGCATTACCTTTGATCAGACAGAGCTGTACCGCCTGGGCCAGTTTATTGCCAGTCTGAACAATGTAAAAGCTCTGGATGTACTTCCCTATCATGATATGGGAAAGACAAAGTACGAAAAACTGGGCATGGATTACGTTTTAAAGGATACTCCTCCTCTGGAAAAATCACAGGCTCTGGCTGCCAGACAGCTGATTTTAAGCGCCATCCGCGAAACCAGAGCCTCCAGCCAACCCCGGAAATAACAAGACTGCCAATTGTTCCTTTTTTTGTTCACGGACACATGATTTTCCACTTGAATATTTTGCTGAGATAGTATAGAATGAAAGAACAACGAAAGTTATAGAATACTCAAGGAGGATAAAATCATGGCATATGTAATTTCTGATTCTTGCGTTAGCTGCGGTACCTGTGAGGGCGAGTGCCCGGTAGGTGCTATTTCTCAGGGTGACAGCCAGTACGTTATCGATGCTGATGCTTGCATTTCCTGCGGAACCTGTGCAGGCGTTTGCCCGACCGGCGCTATCAGCGAGGAATAATTAAAAGACACCAGATACCCCTTCCGTATATGCGGAGGGGGTATTTCTTTTTCTATCTATGGAAATCTAATATTAGGAGATTATTGCAATGACATCAAAAAAACCTGTTATCCTTCTGACACCCTATTTCAATACAGAACGCGACGAACCCTACATGCGTCCGGCATTTTTAAAAGCAGTCCGCCATGCCGGTGCCGTCCCCGTCATCCTTCCTCTGGATCTGGAGGAAGAGGATCTGGCGCTTCTGCTGAAAACTGCCGACGGTGTTTTATTTACCGGCGGACCGGACGTTCATCCCTTTTTCTTTGGAGAAGAAACCCAGCATCACTGCGGAAATGTCTGTCTCCGGAGGGATCAGATGGAGTTTTCTCTCCTGAAGCTGGCCATGGCTGCCCGCAAACCAATTCTCGGTGTATGCCGCGGCGCACAGGTTTTAAATATTGGTCTGGGCGGTGACATTTACCAGGATATCCCCAGTCAGTTTCCCCAGAAATTTCCTGTAGCCCACACCCAGCCCTTTGGATATGAGATTCCTTCTCATACGGTAACGGTTACTCCCGGGACTCTTCTGGCAGAAATTTCCCAGTGTGATACCCTGAAGGTAAACAGTATGCATCATCAGGCTGTCCGTACCGTAGCGCCAGGACTTATTGCTTCCGGACACGGCCCGGAGGGCCTGATAGAATGTGTGGAAATGCCGGAATATCCCTTCCTGATAGGAGTTCAGTGGCACCCGGAATATCTCTGGGAGCAGGATCCGGCTGCCTGCCGCCTGTTTACAGCCTTTGTAAAAGCCTGCGGCGAGTCAGAATAATAAAGAGGTAGGCCGGAGAGTACTTTTTTATTCTCCAACCTACCGCTTCTTTCATTTCTCTTCCAATATTTTTTTCAAACAATATTAATTCCTTTTGTCATACAGAATTAACGCAATCATTTCAACCGGTTCATTTCCCACAGCTTCAATTCCGTGTCCTTCTCCTGCACCTGTAAAAGTAACATCTCCTGCATTTACTGTTCTCATTGTACCATTATCATTAAACCTTGCTGTTCCACTTAAAATATAGTAGGTTTCCGATTCCTTTTCATGAACATGATAACCAATCGCAGAACCCGGATATACTGTTGTATGGCAAAATACACGCCCAGCCTGATACATTTCTTCTGGAGCATTCAAAAGATGTCTTACTGTAATTTCACCTATTCCGTGAAACGGACTTGGCTTTCTTTCGTAAATTATTTTTTCTTTCTCTCTAACCATAGTACACTACTCTCTGCCCTACTGCCATAGGCTTATTTATTATATTTCTTAGCAGTTTCATTAAATTCTTCTTCAATACCAATATAGTAATTCAATCCCATATCGATCCAGTTTGGCATTTCCTCTTCTGGAATGCCACCCATATCATGCTCATCATGAAATACTGTATTTCGGGCTTTCAGTGTTTCCTTGCCATACACATACATACCGAACATAGAAGCTTTCTCAAATACATGGCAGGTAACGAAATTAAAACCATAGGGAATCACATCATCCAAATCAATATCAGCTTTTCCATTCTTGCTCATAACATCCGGCCACATTTTCCATCCAGTAACTTCCCGGCTTACTTTTTCTGCCTCTTCAATCGTTTTGAGACCAATAATTAAAGTCATCACCTCTACGCCCATGTCCTTTGCCATAGCTTCTGCTGCTTTACAGCGGGCAATGGCTTCATCAAGTCCGTATTCCAGTTTACACTCAGTGCGCGCAATAACAAGGAAATCAGTTCCTCTGGCCGCATCCAAACTGGCCGCAACCTTCGCCAACCATTTTTCTCTGGAAACCACTTCATGCTTAATATCTCCATCCTTATATCCATTCATCATTGCAAATCCCCACCGATTCCATCCACGAATACCAGTCGTATCATCGATAGTGCATCCCTTTGCACCTGCTTGGATCAATCTTTTAATGAGACGATATGTTGTCAACGGTGTATCTCCAAAACCATCATCCGCATCTACAATCAACGGAAGTGACGAATATCCACAAATTCTTTCAGTAGATTGAACCAAATCATCTGCTGTAATTAAACCGATATCCGGAAGTCCTGCCACACTTTCTGCCAACTGTCCACCACTGAGCATCAGTGCCTTAAATCCACACAACTCCGCTGCGCGTGCAGTACGACAGTCCCATACACAGGGAGCAAAAATTTGTTCTTTTTTAACTAATTCTTTAAATGATGCTGTTTCTTTTTTTCTGTATTCTTCTTTCATAACATTTTCCCTTTCTGTTTTATATTCTCGTTATTCACTTTTCACTCTTGTTACTTTTTTATTTAGAATCCTACATAGCAATCGGATACATAATATTTCCCATAATCAGAGAAAGTACCAAAGCTAACAATGTAATTACAACTGTTACAACAAACAGATATTTATATCCATCTTTATAAGAAACTCCGGAAATTGCAAGAACCGCTACAATACCACCACTATGCGGCAAGCTATCCAATCCTACCGATGCAATAACACCAATCCTATGCATAATTTCCGGATTTACCCCCATAGCTAAAAATGGCTCAGATAATACGGAAAGTGTTGTAGACAGACCACCCATTCCGGATGCATTTAACCCGCATAAAAGTGTTGTAGCGATACCAAAAATAATCAATGGATTTCCACCGGAAGTACTGAAGTTCAAAATTCCATTTACCATTTTCTCAAATCCAGGTGCAATTTTAACAACAGATCCAATTGCAACAATTGAAGATGCATTAATGGTTGTCACTGCTGCACTGCTAATAGAATCCGAAAGTATCTGCATAACCCCTGTCAAATTCTTATGACAAAGAACTGCACATAAAATTATTCCAGATAACAGGGCTACAGAAATATCCTGATGGAAAACATTCAAAACAACGGCTACGCAAATAATCGGAAGAACCGCAAAGACAACATTAGGAAGATTCCCACTAGCTTCCAGTTCATCAGCTTTTTCAAGAACCTTTAATGTATCTTCATCTGCCTCAAAACACACTTTCTTCTTCTGCGCCTTCTTCGATTCATATCCAAGGTACAGCAAAATCATAACCAGAGTAAACAGACCACATACAATACCTACTACTGGAGCTGCCATAGCATTTGTCGGTAGAAAAGAGGTCGGAATTATATTTTGTACCTGCGGATTTCCAGGAAGCATAGTCACCCAGGTGAAAATTCCTGCACCAATGGTTGCCGGAATCAAATATCTGGGTAAATTTGCTTTTTTAAATACAGCTAAGGTAATAGGATACAAAGCAAAGCAAGAAACAAAAGAAGATACGCCGCCATAGGTCAAGAGCCCTCCTGCAATTACAATTGCCGGAATCGCAAATTTTGAACCAACTTTACCAATAATAAATGATGCTATAGAACGAGCTGCCCCTGTCACATCCATAACTTTCGAAAGGATAGCCCCCAACAAAAGCATCAACCACGATGACTTTACAAAGTTTGCAAAACCAGTCATATAATCGACGGTCACTGTTGATACTACAGGCAATCTGCTGAATAAAGCAATAAAAATTACACTGATTGCGGCAGCATATACCACAGGAACTTTTTTCAAAGTCAAAATCAACAAAATTGCAAGTCCCAAGAGAATGACAATCATGTCCATACGGAATTTCCTCCCAAGTAGTTTTTTCTTAAGGTACTGCTTTTTGAATTTTCCATACATCTTCCGCGCGCTAAGATTATATACTCCTCTTTTTGCATACCTCTTGTATGTCTGTAGTATACAACAGTTTATTCTATAATGCATCATCTAAAATCGTCAAATATACAATCCCTTTTTTGTGTATTTCTACCAAATCTTCTGCCTTTTTTTTAATTTTTTCCACTTTACCTTTATTGTGGTATATAATATGTATGCAACACGTTTACAAAGAAAAATCTATAAGAAATGGAACTGTAATTATGACAAAACCCCAAAGCAGCAAAGGACTGAAAGAGCATACTTATGAAATATTAAAAGAACGCTTAATCGACTGTGTCTATCCGCCTGGCAGCCTGCTAAATGAGGCGCAGCTTGCTGCAGATCTGGAATTAAGCAGAACGCCTATCCGAGAAGCAATCAGTAAACTTGAAATGGAGGGGTTCATTAAAATCCTTCCAAAAAAGGGAATCTATGTAACAGATATTACATTCAATGATGTTATTCAAGTATTTCAAACCAGATTGGAGATTGAGCCAATTGCTCTGCAACTGGCTGGTCATCGTCTTCCCAAAGAAGAACTTCTGGCCTTTTCTAGGAAATTTCAGGAACCTGTTACTGATATTCATAATAGTTTTCGCCTAGATACTGCTATGCACCTATTTATTATTGAAAACTGCGGTAACAAATACATTATTGATATGATGCGCAGAGTTTTTGCAGATAATACCCGCATTATTATTTCCAGCAAACAAAATCAACTCCAGATCCATGATGCCAAGCAGGAGCATCTCGATCTTTTAGATCTTCTGTTTCATGATCAGTATGAGCAAGCCGCTGTAAAAATGCGTTGTCACATTGAATCCTGCAAACAAGCTGCCCTGAATTATTTTTACAATACCCAGATCTACGATTCCTCCATACCCAGTTTTTACAAGCGAGAATTAGAGAAGCTTTAATTTCTTTATAACTACACCAAACGGGCGCTCTGAATCCTGTTCCGCAGCGCCCGTTTCCCTTATCCTTCTATTTATCCGCTTTTTCTCCCTGATTTCCGCCTTCTGAAAAACGGAAGCTTTGTGGCAGCTGCCTCCGCTTTTCCCTTGCTTTCTCTCTGATAGGTTCTCAGGGTTTCATCCAGCATCTTAAACCTATCTTCCTCCCGCTCATCGTTTACACGCATCATATACTCCAGCTCCTGAACCATATGATTGCTGACCTGGCGGCTAATCTCGCTGCTCATCGCCTCGCTGCTCTGCTTCATGGCCTGTCCAATCGCATTGCCGATAATGTGGTTCATGATCTCCTGAAACTGATCCAGTTTTTCCTGATTGATTACAGTGCCCTCCTCACTGGGCTTTGGAAGGACGCGAAGTCCAGGCGCTTTCTCGTCCAGCTTCTCTGTGCTTCCCTCCTTTAAAATATGAACTGCATTCTTCTCTAAAATCTCGTCCACATCCACGTTCTCATCTCCTTCAAGCATTTTATTAAGAACCTGTTCGATGGCTTTCAGCTGATATCCTTTTTCCTTCAGCTCTTTTATCTTCTGAAATAAACGAATATGAAGCCCCGTATAGTACCGGTGACTTTTTCCATTTCTTGGTATATTCAGCTGCAGCTCGTCCTCCCAGTACCTGAGCACATGGGATTCCACACCGACCAGCTTACCGGCCTCTGATATGGAATAATGTGTATCGTCCATTCCCTTCCTCCCCTTATGTTCTTTTTAATTTCATAGCCTACTTATAGTTTATGAGGAGTGGTTGAGATTTATGATTAACCATAAAAACTAACCTTAAAGAATTATGGATAACACAAAATTAAATACCGTTGCAGAAGCTACACTGACAGGAACTGCCAAAAACAGCAGACGTGGAAACATACGATTGCGTTCCTCTTCGGTTGAACATGCACCCATGACCAGACTTCCTCCAGATGAAAACGGAGAAATAGCCGAGCTCTGGGCTCCTACAACAATACAGGTGTACAAAATCAGCGGATTTAGACCAGCTGCTTCGGAAAGTCCTGGCACAAGCGGAAACAACGCAGGGCAAACAACGCCCAATGTACTGGAAAAAAAGCTCATAATTGCCCCGATCAGACTAAATGCAACTGGAATGCTCCAAGCAGGAAGGCTGCTTCCGGCCCATGCTGCCATCTGATCCAAAGTTCCCGCCTTTACTGCAACCTGAATCAGCATTCCTACTCCACATATCATAAGAATCGTATTCCATGGAATTCGGGCAATTACCTCCTTCTGCGGAGCCAGATCCAAAAACAGAGCAATCACAGAAAATACAATTGCTACCAGACCCACATCAAGCTTACTGTTAATAAATGCTATTGCCTCATTTTCTGGCACAATTACATTTAATACAGGAAACAGCAGTACAATTATAATCATGATCAGCATCAGATACAGATTCTGCTTCTGTTTCTTTGTGAATGGATCCGGTTTTTCAAAGGATACCCCTTTCCCAATATGGCGGTTTGCTTTGGGAATATAGCGAAATCCAGCAATCAAAAGAAGCGAAAACACTACACTGGCAATAAAAATGACTGCTGTTGAAGAAAATGCCATATCTCCATGACCGCTTTCCTCCATCAAGCCTCGGAAAATGATCCCGCTTCCACTGGTCATAAAATTGGCACCTGATAATGCCCCGCAATTAACTGCAGCTGCGCCGGTCAGCGGATCCATTTTTGCTTCCTTACAAATGAGAAGTGTAATCGGCACCATGAATGCCATCACAGTAAAAAACCCCGCTCCCAGCATGGCAATTCCGGCACTTGCCGCATAAAGAGCAAAGGGAAGAAGTCCAGGAAAACGCCTGCAAAAATAAAGAAGATATCGGGCTGCCTTTTCCAGCGTTCCGTTTACCAGAGCAAAATTATAGAACAATGACACAGCCATAATAACAAACATCGTACTCACTGGCCACCCGCTGATTACTTCCTTCGGTTTCATCATCATAACAAAACAGCCGATTACATATGCAAATACTATTGCAAAAAAACCTGTGTTATATTTTGTTTTATACCCAATTGCAACTGACAAAGCAATCGCCGCTACAATAAATAAACTGATCATATCCCTACCTCCTGAATACTATAAATTTAGAAGTCTTGTCTGAATCTCATGAGTCATATAAAAAATCTGTTCTTCAGAAATTCCATGATCTGCCAGATATTGTATATATTGCTCCAGTGCAGCTTCCCAGAAAGGATTTTCTACCTGTCCTCCATCTGTGCTCACCATAACATTCTTATAACCACAAGCCTGAATCGCCTCCAAATTCAAAGGAAGATTACTCTTATATTTTCCTCCTCCCATAGGCTGTGCGAAACAATGTTCCAGAATAATGTCATAATCCTGTACAAGTCTCACCTGATCTTCTAAACTCATCCCAACCATCCACCACTCTGGGTGAGTCACAACAATTTTTCTCACACCTGCATTTCTTGCGGCCTCTACAACCCTGAAAATTTCCTCTGGAGAAAGATGTCCTGTTCCCAATACCACATCAAAATCCTTTATCAGCTGAAATATATCCTGCAGCTCAGGAACGATTTTACCGTCTCTAATAACCTCAACCGCTTTTGACAAATCCCCCTTTTGCTTTTCCAGATTATTTCTGGCTGATTGAGTTGGAAGCCAGATCACCTTAGCACCAAGCTTCAGTCCGCTTTCTACTGCTGCTGCATTCAGTCCTCCCATTTGACGATTTAAGGTGACACTTCCAAACATCGTAAAATCATTATCACCATGATGTATGATTTCATTATGACGATTGCATAGGTAGGCGCGATCTACCGTTGTCCCCTGATGCGTTTTAATAACAATCGCCCTGGCCCCCACCCGGATTGCAGCTTCCATTAGCTCAAAATCGTCATAAGCGCGATGGCGGATATCTGGATTTGAATGCACATGCATATCAATAACCCCTTTTAAAGAAATTTTTCCCATTCGCTCTCCTCCTTTTTAGTGAAATTGTTGTAATTTTTATGATCTAAGCATATAATAAAAGATATATTGATGAAACCGAAAATAACTTATATACTATATCGGAAAATCCGATATAGTAACTTATGGTTCTATTATTACCAAAAAGAGGAAAAACCAATGCAGTTAAAAGAGTTAAAATATATTGTTGCGCTGGCTGATGAGGGAAGTATCTCCAGGGCAGCAGAACGTCTTTATATGGCCCAATCCAGTTTAAGCCAGTTCCTTCTTCAATATGAAACAGAATTAGGTATTTCGTTGTTTGTAAGAACCTCAAAAGGTATCCGCCCAACTGCTGCTGGCTCTATGTTTATTGATAATGCCCGCATTATCCTTGGACATTATCGGTTAATTCAAAATAAACTGGACGATATGGCCCAGTTAAAAAGTGGAAGTATTATTCTTGGAATCAGTTCTTTCCGCGGAAAATATATGATTCCCAAAATTTTGAAACACTTTTATGCCCTTTACCCAAATGTAAATGTAGAAATTATAGAAGCCAACAGCAAGGCGTTAGAAGAAAAACTCATTGATGGAACCATTGATCTGGCTATTATTGCGCTTCCATTGTCCCGTTTAACTCACGAAGTAGAAATATTTAAAAAAGATGAAATTCTCATTGTAGCTGACTCTGATCACCCCATTCAAAAATATGCTCATCCCAAGGACAACGGACACGGCTTTTGGCTGGATTTAAAAGATGCAGAATCTTATGAATTTATTCTCAGTCCCTATGATACCATGCTGGGGAATATCAGCCGTCAGGAATTTAAAAAAGCCGGAATCAAATTCCGGGCTGCAAATACGAATATTACTGCTGATCTGGCTGCGGCTATGGCAAGAGCCGGCCTGGGACTGGCCTTTACTTATCAGTCCTGTATTGAGGAATACCCCCATGCCAGTTACTTTTCTATTGGCCAGAAAGGTGTGTTTTTGGAATTGGCACTGGCTCACCCTTATGCAACCTATCAATCCAATGCTGTAAAGGCAATGGAAAAAATCATTCGAGAAACCTTCCCCAAAGAAGTCTGATTTTTCCACAGGAAAGGTTTCTCAAATATTCTTACTTTTCCAAATTCACAAATTTTGTAAACTCCGGCTGCCACAGCAGATTCACGGTTCCGATAGGGCCGTTACGCTGTTTTGCAATAATTACCTCTGCAATGTTAGGCATATCCGTATCCTTGTTATAGTAATCATCACGGTAAAGAAACATTACTACGTCTGCGTCCTGCTCAATAGCCCCTGACTCACGCAAATCCGACAGCATGGGCCGATGGTCTGTTCTCGTCTCACAGGCACGGCTCAGCTGGGACAGGGCCACCACGGGTGCGTTCATCTCTCTGGCCAGGGCCTTTAAGGAACGGGAAATCTCCGAAATCTCCTGCTGACGGCTTTCGCTGCTTTTTCCGCCGCTTCCGGACATCAGCTGAAGATAGTCGATAATAATCATGCTGAGCCCCTGCTCCAGCTTCATTTTCCTGCATTTGGATCGCAGCTCTGTAATCGAAATACCCGGCGTATCGTCAATGACCAGCTTGGAATTTCCAATCACACCGATTCCTTCCACAATAGCATCCCAGTCTGAATCTGTCAGGTTTCCAGTTCTCAGCTTCTGGGAATCTACATTAGACTCCATAGCCAGCATACGGTTTACCAGCTGTTCCTTAGACATCTCCAGGCTGAATATCATACAGGGCAGCCCCTTGCGCACAGCCACATGATCGACCAGATTCAGCACAAACGCCGTTTTTCCCATAGAAGGACGAGCCGCAATTAAAATAAAATCCGAGGGCTGCATACCGGAGGTTTTATAATCCAGATCAATAAATCCCGTAGGAATGCCCGTTACCGTTCCCTGGGTTTTCGAGGCGGCTTCTATTTTTTCCAGTACATTTAAGGCCACCTGCCTGATGGGAACAAACTCGCCGGAGCTGCGACTCTGCAGAAGATCAAATACAGATTTTTCCGTTGCTGCCAGAATCTGCTCCAGAGGCTCTTTTCCCGCATAGCAGGTATTGGCAATTTCTTCGTTTACTTTGATCAACCTCCGCAGAACTGCCTTTTCCCGAACAATATTTGCATAGGATTTTACATTGGCTGATGTGGGAACTGTGGTAATAATATCCCGGACAAAATCAAGGCTGCTCACCTCCGGAGGAACGTCCTTCTCCTTCAGACGATCCTGAAGAGTGACCAGATCCACTGGTTTTCCCTCGTTAAACAGCTCTACCATGGTTTCAAACATAATTCCATACTGCTGCTGATAAAAATCCCTGGCAGTTACAATCTCAGAGGCCGCAATTATCGCTTCCTTGTCCATCAGCATGGAACCAATAACAGACTGCTCTGCCTCTATACTGTGGGGAAGTACCCGTTTCATCAAAGCTTCATCCATGATTTTGCTCGTCTCCTGTCTTTTTTACTTTCCATAGAACAAAATGGCTGCCCTTTTTACTGGCAGCCATTGTCTCTTACGCTTCTGTCACCTTTACAGTCAGTTTTGCTGTTACATCTTTATGCAGCTTTACCGGCACCTCATGGTTTCCAAAGGTTTTAATCGGATCCGGCAGAACCAGCTTCTTCTTATCGATATCCAGACCCAGCTGCTCTGATGCCGCAGCGGCAATTTCCTTTCCAGATACAGAGCCAAATGCTTTTCCGCCTTCGCCTGCTTTCATCTTCAGCACAACCTGACCGCTCTCAATCTTTTCTGCCAGCTCCTTCGCTGCGGCCAGCTGTTCTGCTGCAACCTTGGCAGCATTGGCTTTCTGCAGCTTTAAATCATTCAGATTCTTGGCAGTAGCCTCCACGCCCAGCTTTTTGGGCAGAATAAAGTTTCTTGCATAGCCGTCATTTACCTTTACAATCTGGCCCTTTTTTCCCAGAGCCTTTACATCCTCTAATAATACGATTTCCATTATGATATATCTCCCTTCTGCAGCATTTGATCAATTACTTCTTTTACGCGGCGTTTTGCGTCTTCAACGGTTCCATCCTTCAGCTGGGCACCTGCAATCGTTCGGTGGCCGCCGCCCCCCAGCTGCTCCATCATAACCTGAACATTTACTTCGTCAATGGATCTGGCGCTGACATAAATGGTATTCTGATATTCTGTCAGAACTACAGAGGCCTTGATTCCTTTAATTTCCAACAGCTCATTAGCCGCCTGTGCGCCGACAATCGTGGGACTGTGAAGCCCTTCTGCCGGACATACACCAATGGAAAAGCTGTCACGGTAAACCTCTGCCGAAGTAATGGTGTATGCTTTTGCCTTATAATCTGCCATATCGTCCCGGAACAGCTTCCTCACCCTTGTTACGTCAGCTCCGCTGCGCCGCAGATAGGCTGCCGCCTCAAAGGTCCGCACCCCGGTCTGATTGGTGAAATTGTTGGTGTCAATTACAATTCCCGCATACATGGTATCTGCCTCTGCCGGCTTAATCCGGATTCCGTCTGCAATGTACTGAAGCACCTCTGCAACCATTTCACAGGTGGAGGATGCATAGGGCTCCACGTAGGAAAGCACTGCGTTGGTAATCACCTCACTGCTCTGGCGATGGTGATCCAGAACAACAATCGTCTTTACCATTTTTAAAAGCTCCGGTGCATCCGTGATACTGGGGCGGTTCACATCTACTACCACCAGCATGGTATTGTTATCTACCAGCTCCGCAGCCTGAGGCCCTTTCAGGAACAGATCCTCCGGATATTCCGGATTATCCAAAAAGCGATCCATCATAGGCTGTACGGATGAGGTTACCTGGTTAATTACAATGTGGGCTTTTTTATTCAATGCCACAGCGATCCGGTAAATACCGATGGCTGCGCCAAAAGAATCGATATCGCTCATCTGGTGTCCCATAATCAGCAGGCGATCCTTCGTCTCCACCAGTTCCCGAAGTGCATGGGCCTTGACACGGGCCTTAACGCGGGTTGCCTTTTCCAGCTGCTGAGACTTTCCGCCATAATACTGAATCCGGCTTCCATCTTTCACCACCGCCTGATCACCGCCCCGTCCCAAAGCCATATCAATGGCAGCCCGGGCAAAATCATAATTCTGGCTGTAGCTGTCTCCGCCCATACCGATTCCGATACTTAAGGTCACGGCCATCTCATTTCCAATATTAACCGCCTTTACCTCTTCCAGAATGGAGAAACGCTCCTCCTCCAGCTGTTCCATATACTTCTGCTTGATGGTAAAGAAATACTTATCCTTTTCCAGTTTCTTCACCACACCCTCAATGGAACCAATGGCCTTATTGATTTTCCGATCAATCAAAGCCGTCAACAGAGAGCGGCGAACCTCCTCCACGCTTTCCAGCGCCTCATCATAGTTATCCAGATAAATCAGTCCCGCCACCATACGCTCATCTGTAATCTCCTGACGATAACGAAGAATCTCTGTCTCGTCAAACAGATATACAGCCAGCAGCTTCTGGCGGCTGACCAGAGCCTCAATATCCTCCTCCTCTGTTCCGCTTACAAATATGGGCTGCAGATCCAGACGGAACTTATACTCCCCAAAAGAAGTATGTACCTGCGCTGTCTCATTATCCACAGCAAGATCTGTCTTTGTTACCTCCGGAAACAGTGAAAGCAGATTTTTTCTTGTGCCTTTTTCCAGGGCAATGATTTCCTGAAAGGCCTGATTCATCCAGACAATTCTTCCATCATCATCTGCCAGGGCATAGGGAAGCGCCATCTCTGTCAGCAGCTGCTTCTGAATCCAGGCATATTCGGCGGAAAACTCCACCAGACCGCCCAGTACCCGCTTGCGGCTGTAAACTCTCAGCCAGGCAGACATCGCAATATATGTGATGGTAAACGGCAGCATCATACATGCCGCCTGCCAGCTTACAAGAAGTACTGCCACATTGGCAAACATCAGAAACAGCGATAGCAGCAGCGGCCAGGCCAGATACCACCTCAACTGTCCTCGTACTTTCATATTCTCTTTCATAACCGTTCTCCTTACCGAATTCCCAGTATCCTAAAAACAGCCATCTGACTTATAATTATATCATAGGAAGCCCTTTTCGTCTACAGCGGGAAAATGCTTGGCAGCAGGAAGAGACGGCCACTGGGAGGATGAAAGCGCACTTTCTCAGGCAGTTCCTCCATTGTTTTTTTCCTGTTTTTATTATAAAATGAAAAAGATTGATCAGAAACATTTTACAATTCCTATATGACAGCACTTGAAGTGACATATAAAAACAAGGAGACAGCAGCTATGACAAAAAAAGAAATTTCAGAAATCAAGCGTCAGTTTACCCCCTCCAACTGTTCCATTACCCGTATCTGCGGCTGTTATGTGGACGGAGAAAAAAATAAAAAGGCCCTGTTCAAAGAAGCCTTTCTTTCCCTTCCGGAAGAAGATATGTTTAAATACTTTGAAATTCTTCGGAAAAATCTTTCCGGCACTCTGGGAAAAAATCTCATGAATCTGGAGTTTCCTCTAGAAGCAGAAAAAGAAGGAGGCCCCCACGAATTTCTTCTGAAGCTGAGAAACAGTCGGCTTCAGGACGAGGCTCTTCTGGAAGCCTTTTATGATCGGATTATAGAAACCTATGAGTATGTAGGCAACTATCTGATCCTGCTGATTCACGATGCTTATGATATTCCCGGAAAAACCTCGGACGGACTGGAAATGGATGATGCCTCTGATGAAGTCTACAGCTACATTCTCTGCAGCATCTGCCCCGTAGATCTGTCAAAGCCAGGATTAAGCTACAATGAACTGGAAAACCTTTTTCAGAATCGGGTCCGCGACTGGGTGGTGGGAAAGCCAGAGCTTGGTTTCCTTTTCCCGGCCTTCAATGACCGCTCCACGGATCTCCACGGAGCCCTGTATTACTCCAAAAATGTCAATGACCTTCATGATTCCTTTATGGAACAGCTGTTAGGCTGCCCCCTTCCTCTGCCTGCCCAGTTTCAGAAGGAATCCTTCCAGGCAATTATTGAGGAAACCCTGGGAGATGCCTGTGACTACGAAACGGTTAAAAACATTCACGAAAATCTCAGTGAAATGCTGGAGGAACACAAGGATCAGCCGGAGCCTCTGATGCTGGATAAGTATCAGGTTAAGTCCCTGCTGGAGCAAAGCGGAGTCGAGGAAGAGCAGCTTTCCCACTTTGACGAAACCTTTGATGAAACAGCAGGACCAGGTGCTTCTATTTTTGCCGGAAATGTCGTAAATACCCGGGCTCTTGAAGTAAAAACACCAGATGTAATTATAAAGATCAACCCGGAACGGGCTGACCTGGTAGAAACCCGCGAAATCGACGGACGCCAGTGCCTTGTCATTGCCATTGACGGAGGCGTAGAAGTCAACGGGATCGTTGTAAATGAAAATAATAAGGGATCTCAACAAGAAGCATAACGCTCCACCCGGCGGCGCAGGCAAAGGCTACTCCGCTGATTCCCATAGAAGGCGTGAGGATCCATGTGAAAATGACCCGCAGACTGGTCTGAATAAAGGTTCCCAGAAGGGTCATTTTCATCATGCCCATGCCCCGGTAAAAGCCCTGAAATCCATTGGTAAAGGCGGGAAAAATATAAAAAAATGCCATAATTGCAAGATACTGACCGCCAATGACTGCAATGGCCTCTGCGCTTTCTCCGGTGACAAACAGCTTTAATACTGTATTTCGAATCAAAAGCACCACTGCACAAATTCCAATCCAGTATCCAAACTCCAGCAAAAGCCCGCGGCCAAAGCCTTTTTTCATCCGCTCCGGCTTTTGCGCTCCCCGGTTCTGGGCCACAAAGGTAGTAATTCCATGAGAAATGCTCTGTTCTGGAAGACATGCAAAATCATCGACCCTGGTTACTGCATTGTAGGCGGCAATCACGTCCACTCCCAGGGTATTGACGGCCCCCTGAATCAGCACCTTTCCAATCGGCTGGCAGGACTGCTGCAGCGCTGTAACGGAACCATACTGCAGCGTCGTTTTCAGCAGCCCCCGATCCATTACAAATTCGCCTCTCTCCAGCCGGAGCAAAGGAATCTTCTGATACACATACCAGACAGACAAGCCCGCAGATACTGCCTCTGCCGCCACTGTGGTAACAGCCGAACACACTATCCCAAATCCCAGACCTCCGATAAAGATCAAATCCAGCACTCCATTAAGCACCGAGGAAAACATCAGAAATTTCAGAGGCGTTTTCGAATCTCCTACGCTTTTGAGCGCAGATGACAGTGCATTATAAAAATAAGTAAAGGGCGCGCCAATAAAAATAATTCTTAAATATACCGCAGTCATTTCCATCAGCTCCTCCGGCACATGAAGCAATCTCAGAAGCGACGGAGTAAAAATGATTCCCATCCCTGTCACAGCCAAAGAAAAATACAGGCCGAACAGGACTGCCGTAGACATTTCTCTTTTCAGCTTTTCCAGCTGTTTTGCCCCAAAAAATTCACTCATCAGCACACCGGCCCCCATACAGATTCCGGAAATGCCTAATATTACAAGATTCATCACTGGACTGGCCATTCCCTCTGCCGCCAATGCCTCTTTTCCAATAAACCGGCCTGCAATGATAGAATCTACTGCATTGTAAGTCAACTGAAACAAATTGCCCAGAATCAGAGGCACAGAATAGCTGATTAACTGCCGGGTAATGGCTCCCTGTGTCATATCCATTGCCGCTGCCTTTTTTCCCATTATCATTCACTCCTGACCGTTCTCTTTTTCTCAAAATCCTGTCTGCTGTGCCTGCTTAACCAGCTTTTGAACGAACTCTTTTCATTATACTGCCGCCACAGAAAAAGACAATAAAAATCCGGTTATACTTCTGTATTTTTCTCCAGGGATTTACATTTACATAAAAATCCGATATACTGAAAATCACTTAGAACGAAGGAGGCTTTTTCATGTTTCGTATGTGGGGAAAAATCTGGAAAAACAACCGTATGCTTCAGGATACTGTCATCTGCATGACAGATTATCGGATGTCCCGCACACAGATGGTCTTCCAGTCTCTGGATGATATCTGCTGTCAGTTTGATTTGAGCAAACCCATCTGGCTGGATTCCAATATTACAGACTTCAAACGCCACGATAAAACACGGTTCAGCCAGGATAATTTTATTGAAGAAATTGAATTTGATTATCTGGAAATTCAGGTACTTGAGGAGTAGAAATGCCGGAAAACGCCTTTCTGAAACGGTCATTTTGGAAAACTCTTCACGGGTCAAATTGCAGAGAGCAGATACCGCCCCCAATGGGCAGCACCTGCTCTCTTTCTCTTTTATTGTATTCTGTTTATAGGCATTTTTTAACTGCCGCTGTTTTCACAAAGGCTTCTGCTTTCAATTACAGTCTGGCCAGCAGCTTCTCTCTCTCATCCTCATATCCCGGCTTGCCAAGCAGCGCGAACATATTACGCTTGTAGCTTTCTACGCCAGGCTGGTTAAACGGATTCACACCCAGAATATATCCGCTGACACCGCAGGCAAACTCAAAGAAATAGAACAGCTCGCCCAGATAGAATTCATTCTGTTCCGGAATGCGAACCATCAGGTTCGGAACGTTGCCGTCTGTATGAGCAAGGATCGTTCCGTTCATAGCACTCTTATTTACAAAGTCAACGCTCTTTCCTGCCAGATAGTTCATACCGTCTGTATCAACATCTTCTTTATTCAGCAGAATCTCTGCCGGAGACTCTTCTACACTCATAACAGTCTCGAACATAATTCTTGCGCCGTCCTGAATAAACTGTCCCATAGAGTGCAGATCTGTGGTCAGATCTACTGCTGCCGGGAAAATACCCTTCTGATCCTTTCCTTCACTTTCTCCGAACAGCTGCTTCCACCACTCAGATACATAATGCAGGCTGGGCTCATAGTTGGCTACGATCTCGACGTTTTTACCTTTTCTCAGAAGAATATTGCGGATTGCGGCATACAGCAAAGCGTCGTTAGACTCATATGGATCTTCCAGTGCTTTCTTTCTTCCGGAAGCAGCGCCCTCCATCAGCTTGTCAATGTCCAGACCTGCTGCTGCGATAGGAAGAAGACCTACTGCTGTCAGCACAGAGAAACGACCGCCTACATCATCCGGAACTACAAAGGACTCATAGCCTTCTTCGTTAGCCAGGTTCTTCAGGGCTCCTCTTGCCTTGTCTGTGGTTGCGTAAATACGCTTGTTTGCTTCTTCGCGGCCATATTTTTCAATCAGCATTTCCTTAAATACACGGAATGCGATAGCCGGCTCTGTGGTTGTTCCGGATTTGGAAATAATATTGATAGAGAAATCTTTTCCCTCCAGTACGTCCTTTAAATCATGGATATACTTGCTGCTGATGCTGTTTCCTACAAAATAGATCTCAGGAACCTTTCTCTTGCTCTTATCCAAAACATTGTGGAAGCTGTGGCTTAAAAATTCGATCGCTGCACGGGCGCCCAGATAGGAACCGCCGATTCCCACAACCAGAAGTACGTCTGAATCGCTCTGAATCTTCTTTGCTGCTGCTTTGATTCGTTCAAACTCTTCCTTATCGTAATCTACCGGAAGATCAATCCAGCCAACAAAATCATTTCCAGCTCCTGACTTGCTGATCAGAGTCTCTTTTGCCCCCATAACAGTACTCTTAAAATTTGCCAATTCCTCTGCAGATACAAAATCAGCAACCTTGGAATAATCAAATGTTACAGTCTTGCCCATAATTTTCTCTCCTTTTCTTCTGTTCCCCGGTCCAATTCCCACAATGCCTCTTTCCGAGAATCATTATTGGATTAATTATACCATATTCTCCACAAAAATGCGACACAATTTCACACCAAATACTGCTTTAAAATATCTCCGATCAGCTCTACCTCCTCTGGTCTCAAATCCCTCAGCCAGTTTTCATCGGCTGCACGGCTTTTTTCACGACAGGCTGCAATCTGCTCCAGGCTCTTCCTCAGATAATCCAAATCGCGAATGGTCTTCAGTCCGGAATTTTCGCTCTGCTCTCCTGTCCCGCTATTTCCATAGCCGCCTGCAGCTGCCTTTCCTCCTGCGCCTCTTCCTTCAAATCCACCTGCCTCGCTGTCAGCCTGGATTCCCGTTCTGACTCTGGAATCACTCCATCCTCCATGCTCCAAATCTGTATTTTCTCTGTCTAAAGTCCCCGATTCTCCATGGATTCCCTCAGAAAGCTTCTGGCTGCTTCTATTTTTCCCATTTCCACGAAGTCCGCCAAACAAAGCACGCTTTGGCTCGGTCAGACACTCTGCAGCCACAGTCTCTGCCTTCCTGCCTCCAGACATCTTCTCTTCCCGCGCTCCCGCTGCTTCCATCTGCCCTTCAAGTTCTGCTCGCTCTGAAGCCGTTCCAGAAAATGCATTGCTGCCTGAAACCTCCTGTTCTGCGTCTGCTGCAGTCTGGGTTCTTCGAACCAGTTTTCCTTCCCGTTTTCCTACTGTTCTGACCCCTCGCAGCCCGGAACGCTCCTGTGCTGTTTTGTCTCGCTGGCTGCCTTCTCCAGACATACTCCGTGCCATTCTGGGATACATCACATTCTCCAGATAGTCCTGAAGCGCTGCCTGCAGCTGTTCTCTCCAGCCGCCTGCCACACCGTTATCAAAAAGCATGGTGATCATTGCCAAGAGGACTGAGCCTCCTCCGTACAGAACAATGTAAAAAGTATCCAGCCGATACCAGTAAGAAAGAAATGCTCCAAGACCTCCTGCCAAAAGGCAAAGCCAGGTCCACTGCATACACAGGCTGCTCCAACCTGACAGATTCACGCCCATAATCTTCATTTCATACAGCTGGTGCTCCAGCCATGCTCCGCTGTCAGACATCCCCTGGTTCATCCGATATGTATTTTCTGCTTTCTGCCGCAGCTCCTTCAGGCTCTTATTTTTTGTCAGCGCCAGATTTGTACTTTCTTTTATCAGTCTTTTGTAGAAGCGTTTGGTAATCGCTCTCGTCATAATGCCGAGTACGCAGATTCCTGCCAGCACATACAGTGCCTTTCCTGTTTCCAGTAATTGTAACATAAAAACAGCTCCCCTTTCTTTCTTGATGACATCCCCATTATACCGGGCAAAATCACTTTTGGAAAGTTCAGGGAGCCTAGAATCGATCATCAAATTCTGCTAAAATTCGATTCTTAACTTCATATTGAATATTCTTTCATGGAAAATTTTGTCAATTCTAATATGCCTCAATAAGAGCTTTTGTCAATCTGGTGCTGTGAAGAATAGCCTGACGCTCAAATTCCGGGTAATCCATGGATGCGCTGTCATCTGCCTTGTCGGAAATTGCCCGAACAATCAGAAACGGAATCCCGTTTAAATATGCTGCCTGGGCAATAGCTGCTCCTTCCATCTCAGTACAGAATCCCTGGAAGGTATCTGT
>UMFI01032739.1_pt1 | contig 23068 bp, 32 predicted proteins | sample 1964951 | NCBI WGS metagenome assembly UMFI01 (sample SAMEA4836040, study PRJEB28245) | human gut metagenome | biome: gut microbiome; material: fecal sample | place: Denmark | collected 2008 | reverse complement strand
TCTGTTTACAGAAAGTCCTCTATGCTCATCTGATTATCTTTCTGCCATGTGCGGATATCGGCACAGATTGTCACAGATATGCTCTGCAAATTCCGTTGTTATCTTGTCCATCTTTGTTTCGTATTTGTTCATTTTCCTGATTCCTCCTTAATCCGTTTAATTCTTGCCTTAATTATTCTCTTTTGCCTCCCTCTTCTGAAACATCAAACACCCTGTTCTGTCACATCCCTTTGGTTCCTTATCTTCCTCACAGAGCCCTGTACCCATCCCGTAACGTCGCTCAATTGATTCGTTATATTGCCATTTCGCACATTGGCTACATTTCTTGCTCATTCTTACACCTCTCTCATTTCTTCTCGCTTACTTCTCATCGATAGTTGCCTTCTCTATCTCTTTTGCAATCGCCAATAACATATCTTTTGCAAATTCCGATCTGTTATATTTTTTATGCAGTTTATTCATTGTTTCCACAAAAAAATCCCAATCCTCCTGCACCATACTTTTCCCAAAATATTTCCGGTACAAGTACCAACAATCTTGAAATAATCTTGCTGCTTCTAAAAATCCCATCATAGCTTTTCAATCCAGATATAAATCCCAGGGATATCTGCCCAAAACTTTTCCACAATCTCAGATGCCACCTGTGCATCATCATCCCAAAATCCAATCTGCGTCATACAATCCTTCAAAAGTTTCTGCAGATTATCTGTATCCGGTTTCGTAATCCGGTATTCGCCATTCTGATGTCTGCCCTTTGGAAAACACCACTTTACGATTAATCTCAATCCACAGTAAAACGGTTCTTCCGGTACATGCTCACCAAGATGAGCCATCAGCTTTTGTCTTGCTGCTTTTAATTCATCCGGTTCGTAAAAGATTGGACGACCATTGACCACATGCACTTTCTTTTCTTGGTGCGTACATGTCGGCGGCTCCATAGCCATAAAAAATTCTAAACACATATCATTTTACCTCTTTAACGCGTGAAATTTTTTATTTTCTTTTTACGTGCGCCCTGTCATCGGGGAGGGGGAAGGGAGACGGGGCCGGGCTCACTTAAGGCCCGTCCCTCTCCTACCCCCGTGACCAACGCTTGCGGGGGAAAATTTATATATTTATATATAGCGTCTTCCCCGCACTGCGGGGATGTCACGATTTTCTGTCTTCCCCGCACTCTGCACCTTTGCGGGGAAGACAGCATTTTATGTGTTCCCCGCCATTTCCCTCTCACGGGGAAGACATGTCTTTTGTTTCCCCGCACACTATTTTTTCTTTTCCTTTTTATGAACATTTCCATCCTTAATCACATAACCCCCATGCTCTTTTATCCGATCTCGGACCGTTCTTTCAGATATTCCAAGATACTCTGCAACCTCACTTACACTCGGAACATCTCCAAAATTACATCCTTCGATAGCCTCTTGAAGCGCCTGTTTTCGATCTGCTTTTCGGTCCTGTGCATTCTTTTTGTTCTTTGATGCTGCCCTCTTCCATGACGGCTGGTCATCCTCCGGCTGAATGTCTTGCAATGCTCCCGATTCATCCTCTCTATGAACCGGATAATCGAACCATAAATTGACTGGTTGAAACTTCGGAAACTCTCTTAAAGTACCGTCAATTCTCCACGCTGTGCGTGCTTTTACTGCTTGACAACTCCACAAAACAACTCTGATAACTTCCACTCCATTTTTGAATGAAGAATAAAATTCTCTCGGATCGTTACTACTTCTCCATTTGCTCCTACTACATTAAAAAATACAATCGCCATATTACTTGCTGGAATCTTTTCACTTCCTTGTGAACGTGCTCTCTCATAGTGATCAATTACAAAATCATAATCTCCTGCCGGTAACTCTACAAAATTACTGTCTTTCTCAATCTCATCTTCCCAACCAAATTCTCTATCCATTTCGCTCATAACTCTAAAATCCTCTCTCTTTCTTAATTAAATGGTACTTCATACGTTTCACGCAGTTTCTGAATCATGCCGTACACCTGCGTCCATGCACCGACAAGTACTCCTGAAATAAAATTCGGATCATAATTCTCAATTGGTGTTGCCTGTGGATAGTATCCCCTGTCAGCAACTACCCTCTGTATCTCTTCTTCTGATACCAATTTATCCTCCATCAGATCACGCAAAGCCTTGGGAATTTTTTCGCTTACATGAAAAGCGCTGTTTTGTGGAATCTCTGCTGATTTCTGCTGTTGTCCCTCTTCCTCTTGTGATTCATTTTTTCCTGTAGGACTCGGATCAAACTCCACTTGCTCTGAAATTCCATCTGGAATATTCATAAAGTCTAGCTGCTTATCTTCCTTTGCTGGCTCTTTAGCTGTAACGTTACTGTTGCTCTGTTTATCGGATGAAATAATATGCGCAATCTCCGAATAATCAAATGAAAGTTCTTCATCTAATCCATAACGATTTTTCGCATCCCAACACGGATGGTGGCTCGTATACATCACACGTCTTCCGCCTTGGGCTTTGTGTTTCTTTCCCTTCTTGTCATCTGCTGCCACAGAATACGTCTTATATTTTGCAAACAGCAGCATGTCCGACCACTCTTTTACTAGTGGAGAAGTCTGCGACTGGGTCTTTTTCCCAAGCTTTAATTCATACCGGTCATATGCTCCCATCTCATCCGGCTGTTCAAATTTCCGGATCTGCGCATGTGCAGTCAAGACAACATGGACGCCTTTTTCAACTACATCCTCTAACTGATTCAGAAATCGTCCAAATTCTTCCTTTGTGTACACATATCCATTTCCATAACCAAAATCTTCAATTCCGGATTTTCCATGTTTTGAACAGATATAATTTACGCAAAGCTGTTCTGCCCAATCTACAGTATCAATCACAAGCGTTTTAAATTCTTCCGGATGATTTTTTACATAGTCGATTTCTTCAAGCAACATCTCCCAGCTGCTTGGTCTCGGCAATCTTGCCACATCCATGTCTTTTGTACTGCCCTCTGTATCGATAAATACCGGATCAGGAAATTTAGAAGCAAATGTACTCTTTCCGATTCCCTCCGGTCCGTATACAACTACCTTTTTCGCACATGGTATCTTCCCTCTTGTAATCTGCATTAAAATGCACCTGCCTTCCATTTTGGTGTTATATCAGATGATTCGAAACATCTCTCTTGCGAACCTTAAGTCCTTCATACGTTCGTCTTCTCTGATCTGTCGTTTTACCCAGTTCAGGTTGTGTTCGAGTAATTCCAGGTATTTTTCAAGCATGCTTGTCCTCCCTTCTACCGCTTACGCGGTCTTATCCTTTGCTTTTCTGTCTTGTAATGCTTTGCGCATAAAGTTTGCACAAGCATCTTCCAAGTCTTCTTTGGTAGGTAATCGGCTGTAATGAACATATACAACCGCTTTACTTGTTTCGATTTTCTTTGTTTCCATATATCTCCCTCCAATCTTTAGAATGTATGTATCACTGTTTGTACTTGTTGCGTTGTCCACCAAAATCTCCTATACTGTACTTACAGAACACTAATGTTCGAGTATCAAAGAAAGGAGTAAATGTCATGTTAAAAACTTATACCGGTGTCTGTCCTGTGCAAAATAAAGAGTATTCCATTCAAATAGATTACATCGACACTTCCGATTTAGAATCGACTTCTTATGCTAAAGGACTAGCTTCTTGCGATTACAATAAATTTGGGGATAAATGCAACGCAAGTAAGTGCCCGATTATAAATTCTGCACCTGACATCATCTAACTAATTCGAGTCATCTTCGGGTGGCTCTTTTAATGTGTAAAAAGGTTTGAATACTTCTGGTAATTCCGGAATTAATTCTCCATCTATTTCCATATCTGTTGCCACTAAATCAACGCATACAACCGGCGATTCTCCTGCTTTTTTCTCAAAAGCTATTTTTCTCACTTTGTTTACTTTCTTCCCATCAATGAATAATTCTGTTTTTATTCCTGATGTCTTAATTAAAATGTGTGCCATCTGCATCACCTACCTTTCCTGTTTTACAATGCTGCATTCACCAAGCGTCTCCTGCGCTTTCTCCAAAACAATTTTCGCTTCATCATATGACAGTTTTTCTTCAGAGAACTTATTGATAATAAAAGCAGTAAGTTCTCCTATTTTTTTGCCGTCAAAGATTTTTCCATTATTCAGCTGGATACTTTGAAATCCCAAATCATCCACTTCTATCACCTCCTATCCTGCTTTCTTATCACTTTCCTCTTTCTTGGCTTTTTCCTTTTCAGAGACCATTCTCTCCGCAGAGCCCAAAAGATATCCTTTATCAAATTCGGACATCTTCGGAAGTGCTTCTGAAATGGATTCGATGATTTTCTGCTCTCTTTCACTCATTGCAATTCTCACCTCTTTCCTCTTTTACTGTCCTCTGCCTTTCTCATAGCGACTTGGAACGCTCAACGGTGGCATTACAGTCCCCGTATAGCCGTTAGGTCAGCTTTTTATTAAATGTGTAATAATTCAACCATTTTTAAGTTGTTCTTATTGATATAATCGAGAACTTCTTCTTCCGTTCCTGCTACTACCGTTGCTGAACAACCTTTCGTAGCTTTATCCAAATGGTAGAAATCTTCATTGTTTCTCAAGAAGAAATTTGAATTTCCTTTTTTGTAATATGTTACGTATTCACCTTTTCTCATTGTTCTGATTACCATATCTAAAACTGTCATTTTCATTTCCTCTCTTTCGTTTGCTATTCGCTTAACTTGGTTTAATTATAACTTAACTCTTTTTAGTTGTCAATAGTTTTCACTTAACTTAGTTAAATATTTTTCTTGATTTATTTATTTCTTTGTGATATAGTCGAATTAGAAAAGAGGTGATTATATGGAAACTATCAGAGACCGCATTCTCTTTTTATTAAAGAAGAAGGAAATTACAAAAACAGAATTCGCAAGTAAATTAAATATTACACAAGCCTACGTCTCTAAAATTACAAATAGAGGAGCAATCCCAAGCGATAGACTTATAGAAGACATTTGTGAAAAATTTGCAGTAAATGAAGAATGGCTTCGCACAGGCGAAGGAGAAATGTTTGTTACATTAAATAGAACACAGCAGATTGCACAGCTTACTGCTGACTTATTTAAGGGAGAAAAAGACTCTTTTAAAGAAAGGTTGCTTTTAGCACTCGCAAAGCTTGATGAAAACGAGTGGAAAGTACTGGAGAAAATTGCAGAAGACTTGACAAAAGAAAAGGACTAGGTTTTCCCTAATCCTTAAGTCTCTTGATAATCTCAATTATAAATAGAAGTGTTTCTTCATCTTCTATTTGATTGATTAATTCAAGTAATTGTGATTTGATGTCTGTTGTGTTCATGGTATGTATTCCCTCCTGCGTTTTGTGTATTTGAACGCACGTTCGAAATTCCTTAATTTGATATTACTACATTTTTTTATGTATTTCAATAGGTTTTTCGAACATTTGTTCTTTGATAGTTCTATCTTTTTGCTTATCTACTATATATACACATAACTAACGGAAATCTAACGCGGTTTTTGGGATTTGTCCCAGATGTGGGACACTTATTTATACGGAGATTCCAAAAGGTCTGAAATTCGTACTTTTAGACCTTTGGCAATGATTTCTAGCGTATCTATTCGCGGCATGGTTCTCCCGGATGCTATATCGCTTATGGTTGATTTTGGGATTCCTGTCGTAATAGATAGCTGGCGTATAGACAAGTTTTTATCATACATTATTTTATCAAGTAGAATCTTCATAGCTGTTTTATTTTACTATTTGCTATGTAAGAAAACTACAGGTAAATAATGTTAATTACCACAGCGCTACTTTGTAATACACAATAAAAACATTTTGTCAACACAGAATAATATCCAAATTAATACATTTGTAAAAAACATTTTTTTGTATAAATTTCCGATGAATACTTGACAAGACTTCTGCATATGATATAATGCTAATGTAATTAGCGAATGACTGGTGTCCGGTCGCAAAGAGCTTCGGAATTGTATTCTGAGGCTCTTTTTGCATTTTATATGGAGGTACGAATGGAAAATAATGAAATTGTATACACAACAGTAGATGAGCAAATAGAGAAACTTAAAAAGCAACACTTAATCATACAGGATGAAGACTTTGCTAAGTCTCAATTAAAATTATACGGTTATTTTAATTTAATTAAAAACTACAGAGAGCCTTATATAGTTAATATAGACAATAAAAAAGTATATAGATCAGGTGTAACATTTGAACAAATTTGTTCTTTGTACATACTAGATAAAAATTTAAGAAATGCTGTCATGGCTTCTATGTTAGATTTAGAAGAGCATGTTAAAGCCATTACAGCTGATATAATAGGAAACTCATTTGGGATTCACCAAGATCAATATCTTCAATTTAAAAATTATAGAGATAAAAAACGGAGAAAATCTCGCTTTTCTTTATCTGGTATTTTGCAAAAAATGCGCGACGCTATGGATACTGACAAAAATCCCGTTTATCATTACCGCCAATGTCACGGTATTATTCCGCCATGGGTTCTATTTAAAAATATATATTTCAGTACAATTGTCAACTATATTAGTCTTTTTAAGACAAGAGAACAGGAGCTTATCGCTTCTTCTCTGTATAATACGGACTCCATTAATTTGTCTTTAGATGAGCTTCGCAAATTAATGATGGACACTTTATTTATATGTTTAGAGTATAGGAATTTAGCAGCACATGGCGGAAGAACGTATAACTATATTTGTAATAGCAATTTACGTATCCTTCAATCCCCAAACTCAAAGTTAAATGCAGAAGATTTGCATGGGTTCAGCCAACTTCTCATTCTGCTTAAAGCGATTAATTATCAGAGTCCTTTTGAACATCTTCGCCAAATGATTGAAACCGAGGTAAATAGACATTGTAGTCATTTTCCTCAAGATGTAACATATTTAGGTCAAATTCTAAATATGAATATTGTCCCTACTCATTCTGTATGGATTACCGAAAATAGTAACAAATATCATTCTGTTCAACATTGTAGTGGTATTAAAAACGCCATCGAACTTGATATAGAAGAAGCAATACACCATGGATATATTCCATGCAAAAAATGTAATAAATAAAAATGTCCCGGTGCTACCAACACCGAGACGGCAAATCACAAGACCACTGTTCCGAAGAATACAATGGTACGTTCAAAAAATATTGTAACATCTTCGGATACACCTGTCAACGGAACATATTTTCGTTGGGTGTATTTTTTGTACTCTTTTTTTAATATATTTTACAGAAAGAAGGTATTACTATGGAATATAATTTAACATCATGTAACCCTAATGACTATTTGCTTTATCTTAGAAAATCTCGTGCCGATAACGAATGTGAGACAGTTGAGGAAACGCTTTCCAAGCACGAAATGCAGCTGCAGGATTTCGCCATCCGATTGCTCGGTAATAGGATACCGGAACACAATATTTTTCGCGAGGTCGTTTCCGGGGAGACAATCCAAGATCGTCCTGATATACAGAAAATATTATCTCTTATCGAATCACCTTCTGTATGCGGCGTATTTGTCATTGATCCGCAACGTCTTAGTCGTGGAGATTGGGAGGATGGTGGTAAAATTTTATCTAGTTTTAGATACAGCCGAACACTGATTCTTACGCCTCCTAAAATTTATGATCTGAATAATAAATTTGATTATGACTTTTTTAAAATGGAGCTGAGCCGCGGAAATGATTATCTAGAATATACAAAAGAAATCTTAAGGCGTGGACGTGTTGCCTCTGTGAAAAGCGGTAACTTTATCGGTAGTGTCGCTCCGTATGGATTTGACAAAATCATCATTGACAAAACGCCTACTTTGACTATAAACCGAAAAGAAGCAGAGGCTGTTAATATTGCAGCTAAGAAGTGTGTTTATGATGATATGGGATGGACAGCTATTGGGAAAGATTTGGAACGCATGGGTTATAAGCCACGCAGTGCCGAACACTGGAACCCTTATACGCTTCGGGATATTTGCATTAATCCCGTAAATATCGGAAAAGTAAGGTGGAATACAAGAAAAGTAGTGAAGATGTACGATGATGGAAAATTAGTTAAAAAACGCCCGGTAAATCACGGAGATGACGCGATACTTGTAAACGGAAATTTTGATGGTATTATGGAGCCTGAACTTTACTATAAATTAATCAAAAAAGCTGGCGTTATGACAAAAGAGAAATCCAATACCTCTTTAATCAATCCATTTGCCGGATTGCTTTATTGCAAATGCGGCCATGCAATGATTTATCGCTCTTATCATAAAAACGGCGTAGAACGCTCTGCTGCACGTCTGATCTGTACGCACCGATCGCATTGCAATACAAAATCCGTGTTATTCGATGTCGCCTATGAGGCTATTATTGATTGTTTGGAAGATACTGTAAAAGACTTTGCATTTAAGCTACAGCACGACACTAGCATGGACACCTACGCATTACAGACTAAAATGCTGGCCGAACAAAGAGAAGAATTGAAAAGATTGGACGCAAAGCAAGAGGAACTCTATGATTTTTTGGAAGATGGCATATATACCAAAGAAGTGTTTTTACAGAGAAGTGACCGGTTAAAATCCAAACGAGAAGAGGTTGAAAAGCAAATTAAGTATTTACAGGATAACACTGTGGAACCTGTAGACTACGCCGAGAAGATCACCACTTTTAAAGATGTCATAAATGCATTAAAAGATAATAGTATCTCGGCAAAGCATAAAAACTCCCTGCTAAAAACGATTATCAGGCGCATCGACTACGACCGTGCGGAAGTCACAGAGCAAGACGGAAAGGCTTATGTATGCACCTACCGCAAACGCGGAGACTTGGCTGCTGCCCCATCCGAAACAACCGCCCTTTTATCTGCCAATGCTACAAGAAACGATGCGTGGCATTACTTCCAAGCCAACATAGGCAAGGAGTATAAGATTTTAAAGATTGTGCGCGATTATCAGCACCGCACTGTATACGATGCGAGCAAACCAGTGTTTAAAGTACATCTGAATGACTTTTAGAACTATTTATGTACATCATAATTGTTCTGATTCTTCCGTGCCGATGTCCGTTAAAATTCCGGTCACTTCTTTATACGGCATCGTATAACGCTGCGACAAATATCTCATAGAAGCAGCCAGTTCGCCGTCAGGTCCTCCGAATTGCGTAATAATTACCTGAGCAATCTTTGGATTTGTCTGCGTAATTTTTACCGGATACTGCAATCGTTTCTCATAATTCCACATCGATTAACATCCCCCTTCCTGCCATGGCCATGGCTCGTTGATCCAGTTCCATCTGTCTGCGCAGGATTCCGCCGCCGTGTCAATCGTAAGCGGTCCGTAGTATTTCGCATACTCTTTTAACGCCTCATTTCGCATCCTGCTGTATTCCTGAAAATACGCAAGCGCATTCTGGTCACATGGATGGGTATCCAAAAACAATTTCACATCATCTACCGCAAAACTTACTACATTGATCCATTGCAGTAAATCTTTTCTACAAGGTTTTGCCATCATCTCTGACACCCTCCCATCCCTCGAAATGGTTTATTCAATTCCTCGAAAATCGTTCCACAGGAGAACCCTTTTTCTGCATCATAAAGCTTTCTCCACATCTGCCATGGCACATATGCCATCGCCAGAGGCATTCCCTCTAATGCATCATTTTTTTCGCAGCACGGAGCCATTTGTCTGTTCGCCCGGTATTGCATGATATTATCGCGATAATTTTGCATACATATTTTTCCCTTTCTTGAATACTTATAGTATATTGTATGTATGCTGCTGAAATTGGTTCTTCTATTCTTCGTTGATTTCTTTCTTCACTTTCTTGATTGTCCTGTCAAACTTTCCCTGTCCTGTCTCATATGAAAACTTTTGCACATAGTCCTCACTTTCAATTGTTCCTTTTTTTAGTTCACCTTCATCAATATCCTGCAGTTGGAAATTTTTTTGTACCGGTCTGCATTGTTTGTCAAATGTAATTTCTACCCCCGTCAATTCATAATGGTCTTTCATGATGATTCCGGTGAGTATCCGTAATTCTTCTTCAAATAATTCGAGTTTTTTATTTTCTGTTACCTGAATCACATATTCTTCCTTTTGTACCTGGGCGGCCGTCAGATTCAGATTCTGAATAGACTCAAAATAAGCATCCATATAAAGCTCCGGTGTGATTTCCGAATCTGTCTCAAAGATTTCTCCGCCTTCCCCTTCTCCATAATATATCCCGGCTTCTTCTTTTTCACGGTACTCTGCTCTTCCCCACTCAGCATCTTTTGGCACGACCGCCTTGTCTCCCTCCGTAGAAAATTTCACTTCACTTTGATGATATTCCTCCCCCAGCTGAACATCTACGTATGGCTGCTGTTTTAAAATATCATTGATTTTTTCCGCACCATCTACCTCTTTTGCACATGCAGTCAAAAACAGACAGCTTGCAATCCCAAATAGCACTTTATTTCTTTTTCTCATCCTTTTTCTCCTCTATTTTAAATAATTACTTGGTTTCCTGTATTTTTCCCGGTAAATTTTCTTCTCTGGACTTTTCCATGTTTTTTTCAACAGTTTCTTCAAATCATTTTCCAAATAAAGCTTTTTCTCCTTAGCAGGCGATGCTGGCAGTACATCAAGCATCTGATGCGCCTCCACATAATCCGCCGGAGCATAATTGAAAGATTCCGTATCCACCACCTTTTTTTGGAAACTTTCTTTCTCCTTTTTATAGGAAGAGCCTTTGCTCATCACAGTCTGTGTATCTTTCGTTTTCAGCACATCCCACTCTGTCACAAATTCTCCCGTCTCCACATTGATGATAAACTCTGACAGCCTGTTCGGCGTCAGAATTTTATCGTACTTTTGTCCATCAAATGTGCTGTCTTTTTGAATTTTATTGTGATGTCTGGATGGTTCCCCATAATACAAAGAAAACTCAAACTCCGCCGCATAATTTTTCAATTTCTCATAGTCCGTCTTCCCGTCAAAGTTATTGCGCACATACTCTATATTATGTTTATCTATATACATACGGAATTGGTGAATCATCGGATTATCCAACCGCTTATACGTTTTGTTTTTCTTCTGATAAGCATCTCGGACACATTGGGCATAATCCTCCAGAAAAACAGAATGTGGTTCCATACTCAGGTAAAATTCATCTCCGTCTTTCAATTGCAACATTCCGTTCTCATCCAGATATCCACCCATCTGCTCTATGACAAGCAGCGCTTTCTTCTTTGCTTTAAGCTGACTGGACTCAAACATGTAGGTATAGACATCTGAGCCGACCAAATGTGCCGATTTGTACACTCTGTCCAATTGCTCCAGATACTCCTCCTGTGTGATCTGTTCCCCTTCATATCCCTTGGCAAACTGCCCAAACTTATTATCGACCGCCTCCAGATACGCAAACACAGCTCTTTTGTCCCACCCCGCACGGTCCGCTAGCTCTTCCGTCTGCGCCTGTAGGACAAGCAGAAAATGCTCATCTGTCACTTTGACCACATTTGACAGTTCATCAATATAGTCAATTACTTCAACCTCCTCAAATGGTTTGATCTGTGCAATTTCGTCTTCCACATCAGAAAAAGCATTCTCTACAACTTCTCTTGTTGTATATTCAAACTTCTGATTCAGCTGCTGCTCTAAATAGGTAATCCGATCCTGCTGCGCCACATCCGATGTGATGTGAAACCGTATCTCAATCGGGCGGCATGCCTCATCAAACAAAATATCGATTTGTGAAATCGTAAACATCTCATTGTCAATCACACCCACAAAAGATAACGGAACAAGGAAGTTTTCTATCTGCTCCTGCTTGGTTACTTCAATCTGATAATTCTGTTCCTGTATTTCACTCATCTTTAACCCTAATTCTTTCATCGGATCATAAAAAAATGAAATATCTAGTTCCGGGAACAAATCCCGATAGTCCTTATGCTCATCTTTTCCTCGATACTTTCCATAAAACACAGTCGCTTTTTCCCCATTTCTTACAATCGTCTTATGTTCACCGTCATTTGGATATACAACTGTCTTCTCTCCATCTACATCATACAAAATGGTTTTGCCAAGATACCCTCCTCCGAGTATCGCTTTTACATACGTACTGTCATCCAAAATCTCCTTCAGGAACAAGTCTTCGGATTCTGTTGCACTCACACGCAAATTTCCTGCGGCAATCAATACTCCCAGTACAAGAAATACCACTGCTATTTTCCATTTTTCTTTCATACAATCCCCCATATTGGCAAAAGACAAGTACCATCTTCTTCCTGATACTTGTCCTTTGTACATCCCTATTTCTGAACGATTCCCTCGAATCCCAAATCATCTAAAATCTCCAGCGCTTTTTTCACACAACTGTCGCATCCATCAATGGAAACTGTCTTGTCTGCAAGGCTTACCTGAAAATCAAGTCCTGCCTCTGTCATCGCCTTCGTGATTCGTTCTACACACTTTTCACAGTGCATATCTTCTGCTTTAATGATTGTCATACTAATCCCTCCACTATTTCATTAATTTTTGTATTACCTCACACAGTTCATCTACCGCTTCATCTTTTCCGTCTCGTATGTCTTCTACTACACACGAATGAATATGACTTGCCAACAACTTTTTATTGAAACTGTTCAGTGCGGATTGAACTGCTGATACCTGATTTAAAATCTCAACGCAATAGCGTTCTTCCTCCACCATGTTCTTAATCCCTCTGACCTGACCTTCGATTCGATTCAGGCGAGTTATCAAGTCTTTCTTCTCTTTTTCTGAACGATGTTTTGTTCTTTCACAGCATTTGTTTTCTTCCATGTTCATTCTCCCTAGTCCAACTTTGTCGTCTTAAGTCTCAAAGCATTTCCAACTACACAGACTGAGCTAAGAGACATCGCCAACCCTGCAAAGATCGGATTCAACAGCGTTCCGTTGATTGCATATAACGCTCCGGCTGCCAGCGGAAGACCGCATGCATTATAGAAAAATGCCCAAAACAGATTCTGTTTAATATTGCGGATCGTTGCCTTGCTCAACCGAATTGCTTTATATACATCCTGCAGATTTGACTTCATCAATACAATATCACTGGAATCCAATGCGATATCACTTCCGCTTCCGATTGCAACTCCGACATCTGCCTGTACAAGCGCCGGTGCATCATTGATTCCATCTCCTACCATCATAACACATTTTCCTTCTTTTTGCAGTACTTCTACAACAGATGCTTTATCATTTGGCAGCACTTCTGCAATCACATGATCTACCCCCACTGTTTCTCCTATATATTCTGCTGTCAGACGGTTATCTCCTGTCAGCATGTGTACCTCAATCCCCAGTTCTTTGATTTTTTGAATTGCCGCTTTACTCGTCTCTTTGACAGTATCTGCGACACTCACAATCCCGATTACTTTACCGCCTGAAGCTACAAACATCGGTGTCTGTCCTTTTCCCGCAATCTGAAGCGCCTCCTCCTCATATTCGGAAAAATCGATCTTCTGTTCCACGCAAAGCTTTTTGTTTCCTATATAATAAGTCTTTCCGGCAATGATTGCTTCAATTCCCTGACCGGTAATACTTTGGAACTCAACCACTTTTTCTAATTCTATTCCACGATCTTTTGCACCATTTACAATCGCGGCTCCAAGCGGATGCTCTGACACTTGTTCACAGGACGCTGCAATCTGAAGCAATTTTTCCTCACTTTCGCTGTGGCTTATCACTTGCATAACAGTCGGTTTTCCCTCTGTGATCGTTCCCGTCTTATCCAATACAACCGCGTCAACTTTATGGCTGATCTCCAGTGCCTCCCCACTCTTAATCAAAATACCGTGGTTTGCCCCAAGTCCGGTTCCTACCATGATCGCTGTCGGAGTTGCAAGTCCAAGCGCACACGGGCATGCAATGACGAGCACAGATACAAAAATTGTCAGCACAAAGGTAATATCATGTCCAAGTAGCATCCAAATGATACTTGCCACAACTGCAATCGTCATAACAGTCGGAACAAAATAGCCTGCCACAGTATCTGCCAATTTTGAAATCGGAGCCTTCTTTCCCTGTGCGTCTTCCATCATCTTCACAATTTTTGCAAGTGTCGTGTCTGCGCCAATATGAGTTACTTTTACAGTGATCGCACCTTGATAGTTTACGCTTCCTCCGATTACTTCATCTTCTTTTTCTTTCTCTACCGGGATACTCTCACCTGTGAGCATCGATTCATCCACACTGGTACTTCCTTCCACCACAATTCCATCCAGCGGAATACGACTCCCCGGCTTAATCAAGATCAGTTCGCCAAGCGCGACAGATTCCACTGGTACCTCTTTCTGTTCTCCGTCTCGTATCACAACTGCCGTATCCGGCGCTAGCTCCATCAGCTTGCGAATTGCCTCTGACGTCTTTCCTTTGCTTCGTCCTTCCATATACTTTCCTACCATGACAAGCGTAACAACGATTGCCGCAGATTCATAGTACAGATTGTGTACTGCATTTTCATTGCCCGGAATAGAAATCGTCATAACTAAGCTGTACAAAAAGGCACTTCCTGTTCCGATTGCAACAAGGGAATCCATATTCGGATGTCCGCGGAACAAACTTTTAAATCCTACCAGATAGAATTTTTTTCCATTATATAAGATAATCGTTGTCAAAATCAGCTGTGCCAAAGCAAAATTCAGCGGATTATGGTGCATGTCCAAAATGTTCGGCAAAGGCATCGGGAAGGGAACCATATGCCCCATGGAAATGTAAAGCAACGGAATTGCCAGCAGTACATTCGTGACCAATCTATGCTTTGTCTTTTTGATGTCCTGCTCTAAAGCTTCCTCCTCTTTCACTTTTTCTTCTTTGTTCTTCTCCACATGCAGTTCTGCCCCAAAACCTGCACGTTCCACCTTTGTCACTACATCATTTTGTGTAATCTTTGTCTCATCATACGTGATCGTCAAAATTCCCGTTGTCAGATTCACATTGCTCTCCGAGACACCCTCAAGCTTTCTTGTGACACGCTCCACCGCACTGCTGCATGCCGCACATGTCATTCCTGATATATTATATTTTTCTGTAACCATAACATTCACTCCTCTCAATATACATATAGGGGGTATGTGTATATATTATTCTATCTATCTCAATCTGTCAAGGGATATTTTGAAGCAAATGTGATTCTTACAGAGCATTTGTTATGTAAATAGGACGCAATTTCCCATGCATACAACAAAAAGCCCTGGATCTCCAAGGCTTTTCTCTCATCTAAGACAACGGATATTTTTCTGTTAATTCCGCCACCATTACTTTTACTTTTTCAATATTTTCTTCACTTTCCATCACAAGTGCGATTGCCTCTGCAATCTTGTCCATATCTGTTTCGACCATACCTCTTGTCGTAACTGCAGGAGTTCCAAGTCGAACACCGCTCGTCACAAACGGTGATCTTGGATCGTTCGGAATCGTATTTTTATTACATGTAATATGTGCACGGTCCAAACGTTTTTCCAATTCTTTTCCGCTTAAATCTGTTCCGCTTAAATCAACAAGCATCAGATGATTGTCCGTTCCACCTGAGACAATTTTCACCCCACGTCTCATTAATCCGTCACAGAGCGCCTTTGCATTTTTTACGATTTGCTCCTGATACGCCTTAAATTCCGGCTGCAATGCTTCTTTAAAGGATACCGCTTTTCCAGCGATCACATGCATGAGCGGTCCTCCCTGAATTCCCGGGAACACGGCTTTGTTAAAGTTAAATTTATCTGCTGCCTCCTGATTACATAAAATCATTCCTCCACGAGGGCCTCTGAGCGTCTTATGAGTAGTGGTCGTAACCACATCTGCATACGGAATTGGCGATGGGTGCAGTCCGGCAGCCACAAGTCCTGCAATGTGTGCCATATCCACCATAAGATACGCTCCTACTTCATCTGCAATCTCCCGGAATTTTTTAAAGTCGATAGTTCTTGCATATGCGCTTGCACCTGCCACAATTAATTTCGGCTGTTCTCTCAATGCAATCTGTCTCACATCTTCATAGTCAATGAATCCTTCATCATTCACCCCGTAAAACACAACATCAAAATATTTTCCGGACATGTTAACCGGTGATCCATGTGTCAGATGACCGCCATGATCCAAATTCATGCCAAGTACTTTATCTCCCGGCATCAGCATTGCAAAAAATACCGCCATGTTTGCCTGCGCTCCTGAATGAGGCTGTACATTCGCATAATCACATCCAAATAATTTTTTTGCACGTTCTATTGCAAGATTCTCAACAACATCTACACACTCACAACCACCATAATAACGCTTAGCCGGATACCCTTCTGCATATTTATTCGTCAAAGGGCTTCCCATCGCTGCCATCACCGCATGACTCACCCAGTTTTCTGATGCAATCAGCTCAATATGAGAATTCTGTCTTTCCATCTCTTTCGTTATCGCTTCTGCTATTTCAGCGTCTGCTGTTTTTAATTCATCAAATTCGTACATTTTCAGATACCTCCTCACCATTTTTCGAACTAATTTTAGAATAGCATATGTTTTTTGATTTTTCAACCGGGTCTGAACAGTCAAAAAAATACATGGAAATAAATTTTGCATTTATTCCATGTATCTTTTAGTCCGATTATCTTACTTAGCTGCCTCACCAAGTGTTACCTGTACAGTCTGTTCTTTATATTCACCATTCTTTTCCGGTACCTGAACAGTTACATCTACAGTCTCGCCTGCTTTGTAGTATTCCAGCTGAGATTTCAAAGTATCCATACTATCAATCTTTGTTCCGTCAAACTCTGTGATAATACTTCCTTTTGTGAGACCAGCTTTTTCAGCTCCGCCGTCTTTTGTTACGTCGGAAATAAACACACCTTCCGGCATATTGTACACCTGAGCACTCTGTGAGTCCACATCTGTACCGCTGATACCAAGCGCTCCTCGCTCTGACTCATCTACTTTGGTTCTTGTCTGACGATTCATCAAATCATTGATAACATCTGTCACATCTGAAATCGGAATCGCATATCCCATACCTTCTACTGCATCTGCATTTACTTTTACTGTATTGATACCAATTACTTCACCTTTGGCATTCAAAAGTGCTCCACCGCTATTACCAGGATTGATTGCTGCATTGGTCTGAATTAAAGTTGTCTCAAAACCATCTACAGTTCTGTCCTTTGCACTGATAATTCCGTTTGTTACAGACTGACCATATCCAAGAGCATTTCCAATTGCAATTGCCGGCTCACCTACACGAATTGCATCAGAATCTCCAAGTGTCGCTGTCTTAATCTCTTTCATAGTAGAGTCTTTAATCTGATCTAACTGAACGGCTACAACTGCAAGGTCAATGTTGGAATTTGTTCCTTTTACCTGTGCTTCAACGCTCTCTTCATCTACAAAAGTAACTGTCAGTGTACTGCTTCCTTCTACTACGTGGTTATTTGTCACAATCAATAACTCTGAATCATTCTGTCCGATAATAATTCCAGATCCGCTGCTCTGGCTTTCATATTCACGAACACCGCCAAAGAAATCCTGTACCTGCTGTACACTTAAATTTGTAATTGATACAACTGACGGCATTACATTTTCCACCATATCCGCAAGATCGGAATCTACATCTGAACTCGTATTCGTCGATACTTTTGTGGAATTCACCTTCTGTCCGGATGATGCGACCGTAGTTTTATTTCCAACCACTTTATTGATCACAAGATTACTTGCCTGAAATGCTGCGCTTGCCAACAAACCAAATACAAGTGCCATGCAGATGCATGTTGCCCACTTCACACCAATATGAATCGGCTTTCTCTCTTTTTCCTTTCTCATATGGCGACGCGGCTGCTTCTTTGACTCCTCATCTGGCTGTTCATATGTCGGCGCACCATATGTCTGAGAATCGTATGACTGAGAATCATACGACTGAGAATCATACGACTGAGAATCACGTGTCTGGGACTCTTGTGTGTAAGATTCATATACCGGCGGTTTTTCATAGTATGATGTATTCTCCTGCTCTGTTCTTTGTTCCGTCTGTGCAGCTTCCTCTATTATCCCATCTTCCGGTACCGGCGGTTCTATTCTTGCCGGTTCCTCTCTTTTTTCTTCATTATTTCCGTAATTATATTCATTATCCATTGTCAAGACTCCTTTCATTTCCTTTGATGATAGTAGTCTAACAATAATTTGTGATAAAACTGTGTTTTATTTGCAAAAAAACTTTGAAAAACTATTCTACAGTTACTGATTTTGCTAAGTTTCTCGGCTTATCCACATCGCATCCTCTTCCGACAGATACATAGTATCCAAACAGTTGAAGTGGAATGATTGCCAATGAATTTGCAAAATATCTGTTTGTCTCCGGAATATAGATGACATAATCTGCTACTCTCTCCACATCGGTATTTCCTTCGTTTGTCACTGCCATAACGAACGCCCCACGTGTACGCACTTCTTCCATATTGCTGATCATCTTTTTATACAAATCTTCCTGAGTAAGCACCGCTGCAACCAATGTCCCTTCTTCAATCAGAGAAATAGTTCCATGCTTCAGCTCTCCCGCTGCATATGCCTCTGAATGAATATAAGATATCTCTTTTAATTTCAGAGAACCTTCCATGGAAATAGCATAGTCAATTCCTCTTCCGATAAAGAATACATCTTTTGCAGCCAGATAGCGGTTTGCAAACTTCTGAATTTTATTTTTATTATTCAACAGCAATTCTACCTGTTCCGGAAGCTTCTGCAGGTCTTCCAGCATCTCTTTCAAGCCTGCGTCATCCAAAGTACCTCTTGCATGTGCAAATTTCATTGCGAGCAAATACAATGCAATCAGCTGAGAAGAATATGCCTTCGTCGTAGCTACCGCAATCTCCGGACCTGCCCATGTATACATCACATTGTCCGCCTCTCTTGCAATTGAACTTCCGACAACATTGACAATTCCAAGCACTTTTGCACCCCTGGCCTGTGCTTCTCTCAGTGCTGCCAGAGAGTCTGCCGTCTCTCCTGACTGACTAACTACGATGACAAGTGTCCCTTCTTCCAAAATCGGGTTGCGATAACGGAATTCAGACGCCAAATCCACTTCCACAGGAATTCTTGCCAGTCCTTCAAAAATATATTTGCTTGTCATTCCTGTATGATTCGCAGAACCACATGCAACAATCATAATCTTTTTAATCGCACGAATCTCGTCATCGCTCATCTTTAATTCTTCAATCACAATGTCGTCGCCTTTGATTCTCGGGGAAAATGTATCCAGAATCGCTTTCGGCTGTTCGTACATCTCCTTCAGCATGAAATGTTCAAATCCACCTTTTTCTGCGGCGTTGATGTCCCAGTCAATTCTTGTGGATTCTTTTTCGATCGGCTCTTCATCCACTGTGAAAAATTCCATTGTAGAGTCTGTCATACGGACAATCTCCTCATTTTCAATGAAATATACATCTCTTGTATACTTCAATACTGCCGGAACATCTGATGCAATGATATTTCCATTCTCTGTATGTCCCACAATCAATGGGCTGTCCTTGCGGACTGCATACAATTCTTCCGGATGATCTTTGAAGATTATTCCAAGAGCATAGGAGCCTTCCATACGATGCATAATCTTTGTGATTGCCTCCAACGGATTGCCTTTGTAATAATAATCAAGTAAATGAGCAATAACCTCTGTGTCCGTCTCAGAGATAAACTCGTACCCTTTTTTCTCCAGTTTCTTTTTTAGTTTCAGATAATTTTCGATAATTCCATTGTGAACAACAACAATAGATTCCTCTTTGTTGAAATGCGGATGTGCATTGACATCCGATGGTGATCCATGTGTTGCCCATCTTGTATGACCGATTCCGACTGTTCCCGGAAGTGTTGCACCATCGTGAGATAATTCACTTAGCACTTTCAGTCTTCCCTTTGATTTTAATGTTGCTACCTTTGTTCCATCATATACGGCAATCCCCGCTGAATCATATCCACGATATTCCAATTTTGCCAATCCATCTAACAAAATAGGGGCTGCCTGTTCATTTCCAATGTATCCTACGATTCCACACATAATTTTTACCTCCACTTTTGTACAAATCACCATTTTTTTTGCACTATGTGGTTTATTGTAGCAAACCTGAACTGATTTGTAAAGAAAAAAAGAGGATACTTAGTTATCCCAAGTTCCTCTTTTCGCTTCCTTAATCGTCTAAATCAATAAAATCAAGGTCAAAATCTTCATAAGATTGTTTCTTTTCTTTCGCCGATGCTGTTCTCTCATCATTCAAACGATCAGCGCCAAAGTCGGTGTCTGAAAAGTCATCGTCACCAAAGTCATCATCATCAAAATCATCGTCGTCGAAGTCGTCCCCGAAATCATCATCAAAATCGTCATCATCGAAATCATCTCCGAAATCGTCTTCGCCTACAAAGTCATCTTCAAACTCATCTTCATCTGCAAAAGTATCTTTCTCCTGAACATCTGCCTCTGCAACCTGTTTTTCCTCTAAATATGTCTCTTCAGGATTGGCATCTTCTGCAGTTGCTTCCTGATTTGCAGTCTCATTCTCAGACTCCTCATCCGTCTCGATCATTTCAATATCTTCATCATCTTCTAAATCAATTCCATATTCATCATACAGCTCATCTAATTCCGCATTTCTGTTGTGGAGTTTCACTGCTAATACAATTAAAATCACAATCAAAATGACAAACAGTACTGCTGCACCTAATATCACATAATTTAAATAGTTCTCAATAGATGAAATAAATTTCCCTAAAAATGAGTCTGCTTTTTCCTCTGTCTCTACCGTCGGAGCATCAAATCTCTGATATGTTCCATCTACAGAATCATATTGATATAATGATTTTTCGCCCTGGTTATTCATGGCATACAGAATGTAATAATCGCTCTCTTCTGCATTTCTCCAGGCAGGAAATGTCTGATCGTTCAATGTAATCTCAGTCTCCTGATATTCCTTTGGAAGTTTGATATCTCCTCGTTCTGAAAGAAGCATAATCGCCGCTGTGTCAGAAATATTAATCTGTTCAAACGGAACAAATGTCGATGTGTCATTGTCATACAAGAAAAACTTTCCATTGTTGTCCGCATCTACCAAATATGCTAAATATACATCTGCTGTCTGCTGCTTTACTACTTTGCGCTGTGCTCCTTCATATTCCATAGTTGCCTCTGCAAACCCTAATGGAATCTCCGCCTCTGAAAATGATTCAGAAAGTGTATATTCTGTTCCGTTCACAGTTACTTTCACATCAGTTGTTGAGCCTTCTGTTGTATCTGTCGGTGTTGTGCCATCTCCTGCTGCAATTGTAACCGCAGATGAACCTTCAGTACAGTTCAAAGTCTCATCTGAGTAAAGCCATGCTTTATAACTGCTGACTTCAATCTTTGCAGTTCCTTCTTTCAATACATCAAACTGCATGTTAAATCTTAATTCAGTCTCGCTTCCTGTTCCTTTGCCGGAATAGACTAACTGTCCACTTCCGGATTCCGTGACATTATCACCACTTTTGAATTTTAAATATTCTGTATTGTAAGTCAGATTCAAGTCTGCATCACCGATTGCCGCTCCCGCTCTGACTACTCCGGTAACTTCTACCGTCTCTCCTACTTTTGTGGATGGATCACTGAATACAATCTGTCCATCTGCTGCATATGTCAGCATTCCAAAGCATGGTACTATCAGACATACCGACAATATAAATGTGGCTATTTTTTTCATTACTTTCATGCGTTCTTCCTCTTTCTTTCGTTTCGTAACAATTATTGCATGCCAGTTTCTGACATTCTTCATACATATTACACTGTTTTCATCAAATTGTCTAGTTATTTGACATTATTCCTGATTTTCCGTATCTTGTGCGCTCTCCGTATAATCAGCCCTTGTATATCCTGTGAGTGTCTCGATTTCACTCGCAATCTCTTTCACTTTTTCAGACACTGTATACTCGTCCTTCGGGTACAAAAACTCATGCAGTTCCTGAACATTCTCTGCAAGTCCAAGCGGTATAACCGAACTTCCGACACCATCCACATTGCCATCTGTCAGCTCAAATGGAAATCCCTTCGCCTCGCCAAGCTGATACTGAGTCGCATCCGCTGCCAATCCAATCAAATTTTTCAGCGAAAAGCTTGTCGACACCTGTGGAAAGACTTCATCAATAATCTTATTGATTGTTCCAAGCTTTGTATGCAGCACTTTGTCAAAGATTTTTTCCAAAACCAGCCTCTGCCGCTCCGTTCTCGTATAGTCTCCGCCTGCCGTGGAGCGAATTCTTGCATAGGTAACCGCCTGACTTCCGTCAAGGAGCTGATTACCGGAATGCTCAATGAAGTTCGCTTCTTTACCAGCCACCTGCGCTGTCTCTTCCAAAAACTCATTCATGTACTGGACTTCCTCTTCCTTAATGTCAACCTCGATTCCGCCAAGCAGATCAACCGTATCCGCCAACGCTTTAAAGTCAACTGTTACATAATTTTGAATATCCAAATCCAGATTTTTATTCAGCATATTGATAGCATCCTGCGGACCGCCTGTAAAATATGCATTGTTGGCCTTTTTGATTTCTCCATTCATCTGCTCCGTCAACGTATCACGATAGACAGACACCATCTTTACTTCCTTCGTCTGATTATCAATTGTTGCTACAATGATGCAGTCCGCATGTGTTCCCTCTTCCAGCTGTCCTTCTCTGGAATCTCCTCCAAACAGCGCAACCGTTGTATATCCTTCCTGATTTGCTCCCTCATTCACTTTGATGTCTCCCTCATCAAATGATGTGACCTGAAACTTATCATACTTTAAAATCACATAGCCCACTGCCAGTAATACTGCAAGAATCACAATCTCTGCCAGCAAAAAAAGAACTCTCTTTTTTCTCCTCGATTTTTTTCTCTTCTTTTTCATCAAACCAATTCCCTTCTTAATATTTATCATCCCCTATTGAAATAAGCATCCCCAGCCTATCTATGTTTCTCTTTGGGAATGCTTATACTCTCAATATCCGTTGGCGGATCTGTTGGCTCCGTCGGTGGATCCGTCGGCTCTGCAGGCGGATCTGTTGGTTCCGTCGGCGGGT
>UMFI01029997.1_pt1 | contig 23212 bp, 31 predicted proteins | sample 1964951 | NCBI WGS metagenome assembly UMFI01 (sample SAMEA4836040, study PRJEB28245) | human gut metagenome | biome: gut microbiome; material: fecal sample | place: Denmark | collected 2008 | reverse complement strand
CAAGAGAAGGGGGCGGCAGATATGAACAAAGTGATTTTGATGGGGCGGCTGACACGGGCCCCGGAGGTTAGATATTCCGATGGGGCAGATCCATTAGCGGTTGCCCGTTACACCTTAGCGGTCAACCGCAGGATGAAGAAGAACGGCGAGCAGGATGCGGATTTCATCCCTTGCGTTGCATTTGGCAAGACGGGAGAATTTGCGGAAAAATATTTCAAAAAAGGACAGCTGGTTGCAATTACCGGGCGGTTGCAGGTGCGGAGCTGGGATAAGGACGGCGAAAGACGGTGGAGCACGGATGTGATTGTGGAGGAACAGTATTTCGCTGAAGGAAAGCATGACAGTGAAAAAAACGGCGGAAGCAAGCCTGCACCGGAACAAAACCGTCCCGCAGCGGCACAGAGTAAGCCTGCGGCGCAGAGCAGACCCGTAGCGGCACCCAATAAGCCTGCAAAGCAGATGGGACTGGCGGAACAGGAAGGATTCTAGCCCATTGACGAAACGGTAGAGGATGATGATTTACCGTTTTAAGGAGGGATAGAAATGCAAAATGTATTAGAGCGGATGGAAGCCATCGGCGCGGAGCGGAAGATGGCGGACTTCAACGTAAAAATGAAAATGGACTACGAGTTTAAAAAGAACTACGCCTACATCAGGGCGTGGGAATTTTACAACGAGTGCTGCGCCAGAGGGCTGAACTGCCATGTATCAGTCGGAGGATTGGACAGCATTACGCTATTTTTGTTCCTGCGGAGCATCGGGATAAACGTCCCTGGCATCAGCGTGTCCCATCTGGAGGACAGGAGCATACAGGAAGTACATAAGCAGCTCGGAATTGAGCGGGTTCAGCCATTGAAGCGGGCAGACGGTACTGTCTGGAATAAGGCGAAAATCATTCAGGAGTTCGGCTTTCCTGTGTTATCGAAGGAGATTGCATCGAAGATTGAGCTGCTGCAGAATCCATCAGAGAAAAACAAAATGGTGCGCCATGCGATTATCACAGGCGAGACGGGTGCATACGGTGGGTATCAGAAAAATTCACGCATGAAGCTGTCAAATAAATGGTTGGAGAAATTCGGTGGCTATGAGAACGAAACAGAGGGCGTGAGCTACGGCGTGCCGGATTTCAAGGTATCGGCAAAGTGCTGTTATTATCTCAAGGAAAAGCCCTGTGACGATTGGGCGAAGAAACACAATAGTGTGCCCTATCTGGGGCTGATGGCATCAGAAGGCGGAAGAAGGGCAAAGAGCCTGAAAATCAACGGATGCAATTATTTTGGCAAGAGCACAATTCGCTCAGCACCGTTTGCGATTTTCAACAGACAGGATATTTTACAGCTGGCATTGGAACTGGATGTGCCTGTGCCTGCGATTTACGGCACGATTGAACGAAAAGAGGACGGCACGCTCTACACCACCAAGGCACAGCGGACAGGCTGTAGCATGTGCGGTTTCGGAATACACATGGAAAAGCGTCCGCACAGATTCGACCTCTTGCGGGAGCGGAACGAGAAGGAATGGCGGTTCTGGATGTACGATATCGGCTGGGGGCATGTGCTGGACTATATCGGTGTGGAATGGGAAACGCCTGTGGCGGAACAGATGAAGATAGGAGAGGTATAAATGAATATCGAGATTTCAAAAGAACGGATGCTGGAAATGGCGAAGAAACTGGCAAGCATGGACTTCTGTCCGGAACAGAGGGTGTTTTATAAAAACATTCTGCGAATGGTGAAAGCGGATGTTGAGGGGAGACTGTTGGTGCTGCCCTGCAGGGTTGGAGATACGGTGTATGAAATCATTGAGGAAACCGTACCAAACCACTATTTCTATATCAACGAATGGAAGGTGCAGGATGTATCGATGAAAGCTGTCAAGTATGCTGACGAATGGGAACCGTATGACTATGAGAACCTGTATTTCACAAGAGAAGAAGCGGAAGCGGCACTGGAGAAAAGGAGGAAAGATAATGGATTTTAACAAGGAATACAGCGAGAATTTGACGAGTTAAGAAAGAACAGAGTAAGGGTAAGCTTTCACAAATACGGCTCTGCGGCAGATAATTACGGGAAAGGATTTGTTCAGGCAATTCCAACCTTGGAGAAGTGTTTGGACAAATATAAAGAGACCGGAAACACAGAATATTTGTGTGACTTGGCGAACTATGCCATGTTTGAATTCATGTATCCACAGCATCCGAAAGGACATTTTCGCGCAACAGACAGCAGGGAAAGTGCAGGGATTGTTGGGCTGAGTGTGAACGAAGCGAAGGGTATTAAGTCGTGGTAAATTTCGGAGAAATTACAGCAGCAGGAAGACCATTTTAAGCAAAAGAATGAGAGAAGAAAACAGGTAAATAAACATGGAAGATTACAGTTTTTATCGAAAGAAAACCGGTAGCTGCCAGAGTAAAAAGAGAGAAGAAGTGCAACTAAATTCTTTCTTTTTTACAGCCCAATGACCTGTGTTTTTCTTGGAAAATTACGGTTTTTAGAGTGCCAAAACGGGTATTGGCAGTTTGGCATGGGTTTGGCATTTTTTGATAGGGAATATTTCCCGAAAAATCAATGATTTTTGAGGTTTTGACGAAAATCGAAAAATCCACCTAAAGAAAAAGGGGGTATTAAGAGTTAAGATTACGCGCTGAATAATGACAGAAAAACCGACCGAGGAGAACTAAAAGTTATGGTGAGTTTGCAGATGCTTTAGAATAAGCGGGAAAGAATATTGAAGAAATAAAAATTATGGGAATGAGGGGATGCCATGAAGGACAGGGACTTAAAGCTTGACGGATATAATATTTCCGGCAACCGCTACAGAGAATTAAAATACTTCTGCCGCCAATACAGAGAAAAGCAATCACTTCTGCGGTCGATTACGGAAGTCGGCTCACCTCCGATCTGCGGCGGAGGGGGAGGAAGGCTTTCAGATAAAACCGCCAGCACAGCAATCAGAAGGGCAGAGTTGCAGCGAGACTTAGAGATGATTGAGCAGACGGCAATCGAAGCGGATGCGGAGATATATACATACATCATCAGCAATGTAGCGGACGGTGTGCCTTGGGAATATCTGGGTGTGCCATACGGAAGAACAGCGTTCTATGAACGCAGGAAAAAATTTTTCTGGCTTCTGGACAAGAAAAAATAATTGCGGACAAAAGGGACGTACTTTTATGCTATAGTAGTATCATGGAGAAAAAAGAAAAAGACCGCATCAGCGGTCCTCTTCGGAAGAATCCTTTTTCTTTCTCCAGTTGCGGTATTCGCCGGACTTCACACGTTTATCGGCAGGAGGTTCAGCATCGGCAGGGATTGCCCACTGATTCCCGATTTTGATTGCAGGGATGCGACCATCCTTAATCAGCTTGCGGACATTGCCGACATCCTTACCGAATTTCTGGGCAAATTGGGTAACAGAGATATACTCATTTTCTGGCATTATGCAGAACCTCCTTGTATTGTAAAGCTGTCTGTAAAAGCACAAGGGCAGAATTTAAAATTACAAGGATTTTTAAAATCGGTGTCCAGCCTGTGCGTACCGCATAGATAAAAAAGAATAGGAGCGAGAAAACAGAGATCTTATTTTTCATTGTCATTCTCCTTTCGATTGGTTATAATAAACATGAGACATTGACTTTATCTAAGAAGTAAGGGGAGGTTTACTCCCCAAACTTGCTAAGACTTGATGGCTGTAATCAAAGCGGCTAGGGCGATAACTGCTTGAATTACAAGTTCGACAATTTTTAGCTTAAAGTCTTTGTCTTTTTTCATTTTGCACTACCTCCTTTCTGTTTATATAATAACACGAAAAAGGGTAAATGTCAATAGAAATATCAAAATAAATCAAAAGAAATCCTGATAGCTACAACGCTTATCGGGATTTTTTATTTGCGGAAGGATGATGTGGATGACGGGAGAACAGCTATTGAAATTACAGGAGAAGATTTCCGCCGACAACGTAGATTCCTTCTATCACTGGAAGGACTGGGAGCAGCTGCGGGCGGAGGTTCTTCGGATGGACAACCATGAATGTCAGATATGCAAGCGGAAGGGCAGGTATCGCAGGGCGGGCATTGTGCATCATGTCAAGCATCTGAAGGACAGACCCGACCTTGCGTTATCTATCTGGGATGGAGAGGAGCGGCAGCTTGTCAGTGTATGCAGGCAGTGCCATGAGGACTTGCATCCGGAACGGACGGTGCGATACCGATACGGAAAGGCTGTGAAGCCAATTACTGAGGAGAGGTGGGATTGATTTGAAAAATATGATACCCCCCCTCGAAAAAAACGGGTTTTTGGCATTTTGGCTCGGTCGGGTTGTACTTGCGACAATTCAGAAAAATTGAAAATACGCGCATGAGGGTGTGGTAGATGGCAAAAAAGAGGTGAAAAAGGATGGCAGGAAAGAAGGATTATAAAAAAACAAAACAATATAAGGCACTGAAAAAAGAGCTTGAGGATGATTTGGAAAGCAGGGGCTTAATTTCGGAGCCATACAAGGATAAAGTGGACGAATACATGCGCCTTTGGTGCTGGTTACAGATGCTGAATGATGATATTTCGGAGCGTGGTGTATTCATTGAATACCAGAACGGCGAGAACCAGAAGGGCACCACGGATAACAAATCTCTGACCATTGCAACGAGAGTTTCCAGTCAGATGCTTTCCATCTGGGCGGCGCTCGGATTTAAAGATCAGGCTGTTAAGGCGAAGGCTGCGGCAGGCGGTGAGGATGATGAGCTGTGAGTTAAATCCTCATATTTTGGAATACATTGAGCTTGTCGAAAACGGCATTGCCTGCGAGGAGCAGAAAGCCCTTGCCGCCCATGTGCGAAAATGCTTTGAGACAGAGGAAATTTATGTGGACACAGAGCAGCTGGAAAAATATTTGGGATTGGCGAAGTATTTCAGTTTTGAAAAGCTGTTCCCGTGGGAGGAGTTTCTGATTGCTCTTTGGGACTGCACCTATTGGAAATCAAACAACCGCCCCAGATGGAAGATTGTGTTTGCCATGGTAGGGCGTGGCGCAGGTAAGGATGGCTTTATTGCCTTTGACGGTGCGTGCAGCATCAGCCCCTACAACCCTGTAAAATATTACAACGTGGATGTCTGTGCCAACAATGAAGAACAGGCGAAGCGACCGCAGCTGGATTTGGTGGATGTTCTGGAGAACCCGAAATGGGAAAAGAAGCTGAGCAGACACTATTACCACACCAAGGAGGTCATTCAGGGGCGGAAAAACAAGGGTGTTATGAAGGGGCATACCAACAACCCTAAAGGGCGAGACGGTTTGCGCAGCGGCAAGGTTATCTTTAACGAGGTGCATCAGTATGAAAACTATGACAACATCAAGGTTTTTACCACAGGGCAGGGCAAGGTGGCGCAGCCAAGGCGTGGCTATTTTACCTCAAACGGCGATATTTCCGACGGCCCTCTGGATGATTATTTAGCGAGAGGGCGCAGGATTCTTTTTGAGGGTGAGGCGGACAACGGTTTTCTGCCCTTCATCTGCTGTCTGAATGATAAGGCACAGGTGCATCATCCGGAAAACTGGCAAATGGCAAACCCGTCCCTGCCATATCTTCCGGAGCTCTATGCAGAGGTGGAGGATGAATACAGGGAGTGGCTGGAGCATCCGGAGCAGAACGGGGATTTCATGACAAAGCGAATGGGCATCCGTTCCGGTGCGAAGGAGATTGCAGTTACGGAATATGAAAACGTAGCGGCAACAAATAAGCCTTTGCCTGATATGACGGGGTGGAGCTGTGTTGCAGGCGTGGACTATGCGGAGCTGGACGACTGGGCGGCGGTGGATTTGCATTTCCGCAGAGGTGCGGACAGGTTCGACATCAATCACGCATGGATTTGCGCAAGGTCAAAAACACTGCACCGTGTGAAAGCACCTTGGAAGGAATGGGCGGAGCGCGGAGAGGTTACGGTTGTGGATGATGTCGGGATTCATCCCGATTTACTGGCGAATTACATCTGGGACAGTATGCGGAGGTACAATGTCAAAATGCTTGCGCTCGACCATCACCGCTATGCGCTGGTTGCGGAAAGCCTGCGGAAGATTGGCTTCAGTGATGAGCAGAAAAATATCAAGCTGGTACGCCCGTCCGACATTATGCAGATTGAGCCTGTGATTCAGGAGTGCTTTAACAGACAATATCTGCACTGGGGCAATGTTCCCCATCTGCGGTGGGGCGTGAATAACACAAAGCGGGTAAAATCGGGCACAAAGATAAAATCGGGCATAGATACGGGCAACTTTATCTATGCGAAAATCGAGGCAAAAAGCCGCAAGAATGATGCCTTCATGGCATTTGTAGCGGCAATGACAATAGAATCCGTTCTTGGCGATGGCGCACCTGTACAAATTCCGACAATGGGTGCTTTTGTATTTTAAAGGGGGTGAGAAAATGGGAATCAGTATCAAACGATGGATTTTATCTAAACTGGGGCTTGGCGGCACGGCAGAGATTTCCTCTCTGGAATTACAGCAGGCGTTGGAGGAATACCGTATTCGTGAGCTGGCATTTCATACCTGTGTGGCGATGATTGCAAATGCAGTCGGCAAATGCACATTCAAAACCTACAGAAAGTATGAGGAAAACAGGGGCGAGGAGTATTACCTCTGGAATGTAGAGCCAAACCCGAATCAGAACAGCACCGCCTTTTTGCATAAGCTGATTTATCAGCTCTACAAGGAGAATGAAGTGCTGATTATCAGCGGCGGAAAAACAGGAGGACGGGAATATCTGGCGGTTGCGGACAGCTTTACAAGAGCCGCAGAGCATCCATGGAAGGAAAACGAATATCAGGGCGTAGTTGTCGGCGAGGTTAGCTATCAAAAGACATTTCCGGAAAGCGAAGTGCTGCATCTCAAGCTGAACCATAAGGACATCAGACCTGTACTGGATGGGCTGTATCAGTCATACATAAGACTGGTGCAGGCGGCAATGAAGAATTATGAGTGGGGCAGCGGCAGACACCTGAAGGTACATGTCAGCCAGATTGCAAACGCAGGGAATATCGGTGACGGCAAGGACGGCAAGAAGGGGTGGAACGAAGTCTTTGGCGAGATGCTAAGCAATCAGGTAAAGCCGTTTCTGACATCCGAAAACGGGGTTCTGCCGGAATTTGACGGGTACAAATACGAGGATGTCGGCGGAAATCCGGATACACAGCGTTCCACAAGAGATATTCGTGCTTTGGTGGATGATATTTTTGATTTTACGGCAAGAGGGTTTCTGATTCCGCCTGTGCTGATTTTCGGCGATGTGGCGGATTCCAAGGATGCTATGACAAGGTGGCTGACCACCTGCATTGACCCTCTTTGCGATCAGCTTTCGGAGGAAATCAACCGCAAACGGTACGGCTTTTCGGAATGGAAGGAAGGCACCTATTTGCAGATTGATACCTCCGCAATTTTGCATTTCGATTTGTTCGGCAATGCGGCAAATATCGAGAAGCTGATAGGTTCTGCGGCGTTCTGCGTGAATGACGTACTGGATGCGGCAGGAATGCCGAAAATCAATGAGCCTTGGGCAAATCAGCATTTTGTTACCAAAAACTTTGAAACTCTGGATGGTGCGATGCACCGCATTGATGGGAAAGGGGGTGAATAAGCATGAAGGATAGGAAAAACATGTGGGAAATCAAACAGGCGGCACAGCAGAGCAGCGTGTTGGAAATCTATATTTACGGCGATGTGGAAAGCGACGGCTACGATTGGTGGACGGATGAGGTGGTTCGCAGTGAAACCAGTGCAAATACCTTCCGCGAGGAGCTGGCAAAATACGCAGATATTGCGGAAATCAAGCTGTATATCAACAGCTACGGCGGCTCTGTATTTGAGGGTACTGCCATCTATAACCAGCTGAAGCGGCACCCTGCGAAGAAAACCGTTTACATTGACGGCTTTGCCTGCTCCATTGCCTCTGTGATTGCCATGGCAGGGGACGAAATCATTATGCCAAGAAATGCGCTGATGATGATCCATAATATGTGGATGTTCTCCTATGGCAATGCCGCAGAGCTGCGGAAGGCAGCGGATGATTTGGATATCATCAACAATGCCGGAAAGCAGGCATATTTGCAGAAGGCAGGCGAGAAGGTAGATGAAGAGCTGCTGTCCCGTATGATGGATGACGAAACATGGCTGACCGCAGAGGACTGTATCAGATACGGTCTGGCGGACAGATTTGCAGAGGAGGATGCAGACCCTGCCAAGGTTGCAGGCGTAATGCAGAAGGCGAATCTGAACGTACAGCAGAGGATTGAAATGCAAAAAAGCCTTGTGGCACAGCTGCGTCAGCTGACAGAGCCGTGTACCGGAGAAGGAGAGCATGATCCGAAACCAGAACCAAAACAGAAGGAAGAGCCGAACAGTATCATGGCGATGCTGAACGGCTTTTTTGATGCAGAAAAATAAAGGAGTGATAGAAAATGAAACACAATGATGCAAAAACAAGAGAAGAAATCAGACAGGCAATGCAGACAGCGTTGCAGCAGGATGACAAGGAGGGCTTTGCCGCCGCCATGAATGACATGATGGCGTGCATCGGCGAGGACATCAAGCAGGACTATGAGGACAAAATCGAACAGCTCAGACAAGAGAATGACAGCAGGGCACTGACCTCCCGTGGTGTGCGTCAGCTGACCTCTCAGGAAAAGCAGTATTACCAGAAGCTGGGCGAGGCAATGCGTGCCGCAGACCCTAAGCAGGCATTGGCAAATCTGGATGTTGTGATGCCTGAGACAGTGATTGATTCCGTATTCGATGATTTGAGAGAGGCGCACCCTCTGCTGTCCCATATCGGATTCCTGTCCACAGGCGGCGCAATCAAGATGCTGATGAATACCAACGGACGGCAGGAGGCACAGTGGGGCGCACTGACGGATACGATTGTGAAGGAGCTGCTTTCCGGCTTCAAGGAAGTCAATGCAACCCTGCTGAAGCTGTCCGCTTTCCTGCCTGTCTGCAAGGCAATGCTGGACTTGGGTCCCGAATGGCTGGACAATTACGTTAGACAGATTTTGTATGAAGCACTGGCGAATGGTCTGGAGGCAGGCATTGTCAAGGGGAATGGGCATGAAAAGCCTATCGGCATGATGCGTCAGGTAGGTGATGGCGTTACCGTAACAGGCGGCGTTTATCCTGCAAAGGAGAAAATCAAGGTAAATGACCTTTCCGTGAAAACGGTCGGTAATCTGATTTCTCTGATTGCGGCAGACCCCAACGGGAAGGCAAGAGCGGTGGAAAATGTCCTTCTGATTGTCAATCCGCAGGATTATTTCCAGAAGGTGATGCCTGCAACAACGGTAATGGCTCCCGATGGCACCTATCGCAATGATGTTGTGCCTTATCCCATGACAATTATCCAGTCTGCTGCACTGAGCAGAGGCGAGGCGGTTCTTGGTTTGGGTAAGAAATACTTTGCGGCGGCAGGCATGAGCAAGGAAGGCAAGATTGATTATTCCGACCAGTATCAGTTCCTGGAGGACAACAGGGTTTATCTGGTGAAGCTGTACGCAAATGGCTTTCCCATGGATAACAATGCCTTCCTGTATCTGGATATTGCAGACCTTAAGCCTCTGACCTATAAGGTGGAGCAGGTAGCTGCTGCGGAGGTTTCCAATGATGCCACTCTGTCTGATTTGAAGATTGGAAGCCTGAGCCTGTCCCCTGCCTTTGCGAAGGAAACCGCAACCTACACAGCAGCAACCACAAACGCAACCAACACCATTACGGCAGTACCCTCTGATGCAGGCGCGGAAATCAGCGTACAGGCAAATGATGCGGAGGTAGACAACGGCTCTGCGGCAACGTGGAAGGAAGGCGCAAATACCGTTAAGGTTACTGTAACGGCGGCTGACGGCACAACCACCAAAGCCTATACCGTCACTGTGACAAAATCCTGATGCAGCGGCAGAGTGTTTCTGCGGAGCTTCTGGCGGATGTCAAAAACCATTTGAATATTACATGGGACGATGAAGCCACGGATAACAAAATTCGTGGCTTTATTGCCGCCGCAATGGCATATCTGAACGAAAAGGGTGGTAGCGTTCTGGATTATGATGCGGACGGACTTCCCCGTACATTGATGATGGAATTTGTACGCTATGCCAGGGATGAGGCACTGGATGTATTTGAAAACAACTACATGGCATTGATTTTGAATATGCAGAACGGAAGAATGGTGAGAGAGTATGTGGAAAGCACCAAACAGACCGAAGCATGAGATTACGCAGGCGTTCAATGATGGGCTTGTGACAATCTGCACTGTCTGCGATGCGGCAAAGGCAGGCTATGCGCCGCAGGAAAAGCTGACAGAAAAAATAAAGCTGCGCTTTGCGGAACAAAGGCTTGGCATTAACCGCATTTATCAGAGCAAGCAGGCACAGGTGGAGATTGTGCGCGTGATTCGGGTACCTGCTGCAGGGGCGGTTTCTCCGCAGGATGTTGCACTTCTGGAAGGAAAGCAATACCGCATTGATACGGTGCAGAAGGTCATGGAGATTTATCCGCCCTGCGTGGATCTGGCACTTGCGAAAATCGAACAGGAATTTGAGGTGATGGCATGAGCTGGCAGGAACACATCATAGCGGCACACCTTGCTGTGACGGATGCGGTGCGGCACGGAAGAACCATGAAATCCGACCGATATTTTGTTTGGCAGGAGGACGGCGCAAACGACTTGACTGCGGACGATACCCACACGGAGAAAGCCGTCACCGGCACAACCGACCTTTTTACCAAGCAGGAGTTTGACCCGTGGAAGGAGGAGCTGGAGGCGGCTTTTGACGCATCCCCATATATTGCATGGGAATTAAACAGCGTGCAGTATGAGGAGAAAACAGGCTTTACGCATTACGAATGGGTCTGGGAGGTGTTCTGATGGCAAAGCTTACTTTCACAGGCTTGGATGGCTACATAGCACAGCTGGAAAAGCTGCGGCAAAGTGCGGATGGCATCACGAAAAAGGCACTTTATGAGGGCGCAGGCGTGACCGCAGACGAAATCCGCTCCGCTGTGGAGGCATTGCCAACCGACAATGACCGCAGTGCAGGGCATTATCTCAAGGGAATTACGGATGAGCAGAAGGCGGCACTTGCAAAGGGACTGGGTGTTGCGCCCTTCCAATCGGAGGGGGGCAGGATTGATACGCTTGTCGGCTTTACAGGCTATAGCGATATCCAAACGCCGAAGTATCCGCAGGGACAGCCCCTTGCGCTGATTGCCAGAATTGCGGAAAGCGGCACAAGTTTTTCTCAGAAAACGCCCTTTGTACGAAAGGCATTGAAAACGGCGAAGCCAAAGGCGGAGACAGAAATGAAAAAAGTATTTGAAACGGAAATCAAAAGAACGATGAAAGGATGAGGGAAATATGGCAAAGATTGGCTTGAGTAAACCTTATTGTGCAAAATACAGCAACACAGGCGAAACAGTAAATTATAGCGGCGGCGCGCTGATGGGCAAGGCGGTAGAGCTTTCCATTGAATTGGAGGGCGCGGATGATAATATCCTTTATGCAGACAATGGTCCTGCGGAGAGTGCGAATACCTTTGCAGGCGGTACATGGACGCTGACAACGGATGATTTGCTGCCCGATGTTATGCTGCGGGTATTGGGTATTATCGAGCAGGCAATGACGGGATCGGATGTCAGCACCAAGGATGCAAAATGGTACATCTGGAATGATGAGCAGGAAACACCCTACCTTGGCTTTGGCGCAGTTGTGAAAATCCAGAAAAACAGTGCAACCAAGTGGCAGGCGGTTGTATTGCCGAAGATTCAGCCGACCAACCCTAACGACACCTTTACCACACAGGGCGAAAAGGTCGAATGGGGGACACCTGAAATCAGCGGTAGTATTCTGCGCAGCGATGCCGCAGGACACCCTTGGAAGATGATTTCCTCCCCTATGGACAGCGAGGCGGACGCAGAGGCGGCAATTAAGAAATTCCTCGGTATTACGGGGGAGCAATGAATGCCGTCATGGCAGCCGAGCATGACGGGGGAGAAGAAACGGTAAATCTGACGGAGGAAACGGAGGAAGAAACGTATGAGAACGGCGAAAATTGAAATTAACAAAAAGGAATATCTGCTGTGCTTTTCCGCTCGCGTGATGCGTGATTGTTCGGAACGCTACGGGAACGCAGAAAATATCGGGAAGGCACTGACGGAGGGGACAGAGGTGCAGAAAATGGATGAGAGCTTCTGGTTGCTGTCTGCCATGATGGATGCAGGGGCGAAATATGCCAAGATGGAAGGCATCAGCACACCGCCCCCTCTGAGCTATGATGCGCTTTATGATTTATGTGGCATGGATGATCTTCTGGATATGCAGACTAAAATCTTTGAAACGATTGCAGACGGCAGCGAAAGAAGGATTGAAACAGAAGATGAAGAAGGAAAAAACGCGGAGACCACTCGACAGAATCAGATGTCGGGTGGTGCATCTGGTACGGATTGAAAATCGGGCTGTCCTATGAGACAGCCTATGCCCTTCCCTTTGGCGAATTGTGCGACCTGATTGCTGTGGAGCAGATTAGAAACGAAGGCGCAAAAATGAAAAAATCCAAGGCACAGGAGGAAGCGGAATTCTGGCGGCTGATGGATTTTGTGTAAAATCGTGAAAATATTCTTGATATACGTCATGTTATGTGATAAATTTTAGAAAAATGGCACGATATGACACAGGAGGGGTAGTATGAAAAAATTTTTGGCTGTTTTATTATGTGGTTGCTTGATGATGGGCGTTGCCGCAGGGTGCGGAACAGAACAGGCAGAAACAGAGACAGAGGAAACCAATGAGGTCAAGGTGTATCCGGAACACATAGATGCCTTTGTAGATACCGCCAATTTTGGTGAACCGCCAGAAATCATTTATACAACGCCTGCAAGCGAAAACGGCTTGGAAGGCGAATTGTATAAGATTGAGGGTGAGGTAACAGAAAGTGAGGTAACGGAGGGCGAAGAAGGTATGAGTATCGGCTCTTTTACCGTTAAGACGGATGTCGGAGAGGTTTCTATTGTTGACCCCAGTTTGCTGTTAATGATGTTAGGCGTGGAATACGGAGGCTTTACAGAGGAAGTTCTGCAAAAATATTTTGCTGTTCCAAAGGTAGGAGAAAAGGTGTGTGTTTATGCGGAATATGCGGGGTACAGTGATGTTTTGCAAGCCCCGGCGTGCTATTATGGCGGACAGAAGTATGTTGAGAAGGTTGTAACATCTATGCTGATGGATAACGGCTATGCCGATGATTCGGAAGACGCAGAACAGCAACCAGATTCACAAAAAAGCACAATGACAGAACAGGAAAAAATTGAGAACAGCGCAAGACAAATCTGTGCAGAGAATTATAAATCAACTGCCATTTCCAATATTACCGTGAACGAAAATCTGGGGACAGACGCAGAAGGTGACTACATTCTTCTGGTAGATTTAACTTGGAACGTGAAGAATTCAAAGGATACAACCAAGAAAATGCTGGCTATGTACAGTGAAGATTTTGCTGCAAGAATAGGAACAGATTTACAGAATGTCAGCGAAATTACTGTGTTCTGGAAAGTTCCCTATTACTCCAAAACGGACACAGTTGTAAAATACACATACACACGCAAGGACAACGGCATGTATCAGACGGATGCAATGATAAGCACATTTTTGAATTAAATACAAAGAAACCAGAAAGCACTCAAATCAATTTGGGTGCTTTTTTCATGCAAAAAAAGGAGGTGGCGAAATGGGAACGGATATTGGTGCAAAGATTGGCATTGACGGCGAGGCGGCGTTTCGGTCGAGCCTATCTGCAATCAATTCCCAATTAAAAAACTTAGGCAGTGAAATGAAATCCGTAGTTTCTGCGTTTTCGGGCATGGAGAACAGTGAAGGCGCGGTAACGGCAAAGGGTGATGTTTTGAAGCGTTCCCTCAATGCCTCGGCGGAGAAAATGAAGCTGCTGCAAAACCAGAGCGAGCGTGCAAAGGCAAGGCTTGCAACTCTGTCGGATGAGCTGGAAAAATCCAAGCAGAAATTCGGAGAGAACAGCGAGGAAGCCAGAAAGGCGCAGGATGCCTACAACAGACAGGTTAAGACCGTGAATGACCTGCAAACCCAGATGAACCGCACAACTACGGAAATGAACCGTATGGAACAGGAAATGCAGGAGTTGGGGAACAGTTCGGATGCACTGTCGAAGGATTTGGATAAGACCGAACAAAGCTCCGCTCGTATGAAGGCAGCCATGAAAGCGGCGGTTTCTGCGGCAGCGGCGGCGGTGGGTACGCTGTCGGGGCTTGGCATAGCGGCAATCAAGGTTGGCAGTGACTTTGAGGAATCCATGTCGCAAGTAGCGGCAACCATGGGGATGAGCGTTTCGGAAATCCATAACGGCAGTGAGGCTTACGAAACACTGGCTACGGCGGCGAAGAACGCAGGCGCAACTACAAAATTTACGGCTACACAGGCGGCAGAGGCTTTGAATTATCTTGCCTTGGCGGGGTATGACGCAGGCACATCCGCAGAGGTTTTGCCCTCTGTGCTGAATCTGGCGGCGGCAGGCGGACTTGATTTGGCGTATGCCTCTGACCTTGCGACAGATGCAATGGCGGCTCTGGGCATCGAGGCGAGTGCGGACAATCTGACACAGTTCGGAGACCAGATGGCAAGGGCATCCAGTAAGGCGAACTACAGCGTGGCACAGCTTGGCGAAGCAATTCTGACCGTTGGCGGTACGGCGAAGAACCTTGCAGGTGGCACAGTAGAGCTGAATACGGCTCTCGGTGTTCTGGCGAACCGAGGTATCAAGGGTGCAGAGGGCGGTACGGCTCTGAGAAACATGATTTTATCCTTATCCGCACCGACAGATAAAGCGGCGGCAACGCTGAAAAGCCTTGGTGTGTCTGCATTTGACGCGGAAGGGAATCTGAATCCTCTGAATGAAACCTTCAAAAAGCTGGACGCGGCAATGCAAAGCATGAGCCAAGAGCAAAAAACAAATGTACTGAATAATATTTTCAATAAAGTAGATTTGAAAAGTGCGGAGGCAATGCTTGCGGGTTGTGGTGCGGAGTTTGATAATCTTTCTGCATCCATTGCGAGCAGCAGCGGTGCCATGCAGGATATGGCAGATGTGCAGATGGACAACCTCAAGGGGCAGATGACGATTCTCGGCAGTGGTCTGGAAGGGCTTGGTATACAGGTCTATGAAAAATTTGAAACCCCTATGAAAGAGGCTGCGGAAACCGCTATCACATCGGTGGATGAGGTTGCAAGAAATCTGCGGAGTGGAAAACTCTCGGAAAGTGTGGATAACCTTGCGGAAAGCACAGGGCATTTCATGGAGGAAACAACCGCTCTGGCGGTGAAGGCTCTGCCGAAGGCAATCAACGCCCTTGCGGCTATGCTCAGACACACAAAGGAGATTAAGAATGTAACGCTGACAGCGGCGGCGGCAATCGGAACCTTTAAGGCAGTGCAAAGTCTTTCTACGGTAGTGAAAAGCTGGCAGGCGGCGGAAAAGGCAGTGCGTGTTTATACAGCGGCTTTGGCAGTCAATCGAAATGCGGAGTTACTGCTGACCTCTACGCTGAGCGCAAAAGAGCTTGTGGTTGGCGTGGTAACAGGAAAGATTGCCCTCATGACTGCGGCACAGACTGCCTATAATGCTGTGGTGGCGGCGTGTCCGCTCGGACTTCTGATTGCAGGTGCGGCAGCATTGACCATTGGGCTGGTTTCTCTGCTTTCTGCGACAGAGGAAGAAAGCGAGGGGATGCGCGAGTTCCGAAAGCGTCTGGAGGAAACAACAGATTCCATCAATCAGCAGGCAGAGGCACGCAAGAGCATGAAGGAAACGGCGCAGGAAAGCATCAATCAATCTCTTTCTGAAATGGATTACACAGACAGCCTGATTCGTCAGCTGCAGGAGCTTTGCGATGCAAACGGACAGGTAAAGGATGGCTACGAAAACAGGGCAAAGGCTCTGGCGGAGCAAATCAACAGTGTGATTCCGAATGCAATTTCTCTGACGGAAAAGGAAGGACAGGCGTATGTGCAGACAGCTGATAATCTGGATTTGCTAATGGAAAAGAAGCGTGTCAATGCCCTTTTGAACGCAAAAGAGGAGGCTTATACGGCGGCAATCCAGAACCAAGCAGAGGCAATGCAGAACCTTATAACTCTGGAGGATGATATTGCCACAAAAAAACAGGAGCTGATTGAAAAGGAGAAAGAGCTTCAAGACGCGCTGATGAACGGCAGCACAGGTCAACAGACAAAAGCCATGTCTGCTTTGCAGCAGGTAAAGGATGACCTTGCGGAAATGGAGGGGCTTTATACAGAGCAGACCGACATCCTGCGCAGCTCCTATCAGGACATCGATGAATATAACAGCCTTTTGGCTTTGAGTCAGTCTAACAGTCTGGAAGAAATTAAAAACGGGCTCAATGAGTATGTATATCAACAGCAAAGAGTGACAGATGAAACAAAGGACCAGCTGGATCAGCAACTGGAAGTCACATCGAGAAATTTTGCAACCAGATTGAAAATGGCACAGGATGCAGGTTATGATATTGGGCAGGCGGAATTGGATGCTTTAATGTCCACGAAGGATGATTTTTTGAATGCGGTACAGGCGTATGCGGATGCCGGCAGGGAAGTCCCGAAGGCGTTGAAAGCCGGAGTAGATGAAAATGCTGTGCTATATGCAAATGCACTTGTAACTATGAAGGATAAAGGGCTTATTGAAATGAAAAAAGCGGAATCCGAAATGGAGAGTGTTGCTGAAAATTGTACAAAGGGTTTTGCAAATGGTCTACTTTCAAAAGGGGCAATCAATAAAGTGGTCGCAGCGGCTACAAAACTTGGTTCATCTGCGGCTTCAACCCTGAAAAAGTTCTTTGATATTCATTCCCCTTCCCGCGTCATGCGTGATGAGGTCGGTAAACAGATTCCTGCCGGCATTGCTGTCGGCATCGAGGATGGCACAGGAGAGGCGGTCGAAGCGGCTGAAAAGATGGCAGAGGACATTGCGGAGGCGGCAGCGGGGATGGATTCCATGGTAGCCTTCGCACAGAAAACTGCCCGTAAGGTTGGGGATGTGCTGAAAAGCGAATTAGAGAAAACCAACAGCGAAATTGAAGCCTTACAGAAGAAATCGGAGGAAAAGAAAGCCGCCGAGGAATTGAAGGAATACAAGAGCAACCTTGCGAAAAAGCGTGCGGAGCTGAAAAAGGCAGAAAAGAAGAATCGGCAGAAGATACAGGAAGAAATTACAAAGCTGGAAAACGACTGGAATAAAAAACAGGAGGATGCCACAAAAACAGCAGAGGAGAAAAAGCTGAAGGAGCGGCTTTCTGCGTTGCAGACCTTTCAGAAGGAATATGAATCGGCACTTTCCAAGATTGAAAGCAAGCAAACCAGCTTACAGGAAAAACTGGCCGACTACGGTTCTTTGTTTGAACGCGTGAAAACGGAGGATGATAAGGAGATATTCCGGCTTGGGGATCTGGATGCCGAAATCAGAAAGATTCAGAAATACAGCAATGCGATTGAAGAAATGCAGGCAAAAGGCTTGTCCGGGGGCTTAATGAGTGAAATCTCCGCAATGAGCGTGGATGATGCACTGGACTACATGGATAAGCTCTCTCGTATGTCTGATGTGAAATTGCAGGAATACATCCAAAAATACGAAGAAAAACAGCAGTTGGCGGCAGATGCGGCGAAAAAATTCTATCAAAGCGAATTTGATGCACTGGAACAGAACTACACCGAAAAGCTGCCGCAGACCCTCGGAGAGGTCAAGGATGAACTGTATCAGGCAGGGACAGAAGCGGCAAAGAGTTTTGCACAGGGCATGGCTGCCGGCGGTAAAACGGATGCCACAAGTGCTGTCTCCGGAGCTGTTGCGAATGCAAGCCAAAATACGCAGGGGATAACCATGCAACAGATTGTTGCCTCTTTGCAGGCGCAGGAGCCTGTTCTGACGGAATATGTGCAGGCACTTGAAATGAGGCTTGTCGAGGTTATGACGGGTTTTCGTGTTGAATATGTCAATATTGGCGAAATGATGATGGCAGGACTTGCCGATGGTATTGAGAACGGAAGGAGTGGCGTAATTCAGGCAGTTGCGGAAGTGGTAGCGGCGGCGATTGCGAAAGCGAAGTCTAAACTGGACATTCATTCGCCCTCTAAGGTTTTTGAAGGCTTCGGCGAGTATTCCATGGAGGGCTACGAAATCGGCATCAAAGATAAAATGAAATCGGTCATGCGCACAGTACAGAACAGCATGGACGCAGTTGCACGTCCGCCCAGAGTGGAAACGGCAACGGGCGGCATCAGTAAATCTCAGACCTACACCTACGGGGACATCAATGTGCATATCGACAGCGTGAATAGCGAAAGAGAAGCAAGAGTTATCGCAGAGCAGATCGAGTTTCTCCGCAGACAGCAAAGCGCAGGGAGAGGTGGTAACAAATGATACATGAGGCATGGTTTACATTCAAAGGCGTTGACAGCCGAGAGATGGGGGTCATTGTGACCGCTATGCCGGAAACGGTGCGTGCGGAGCGGCGGATAGAAAGCATTACCGTAGCGGGGCGAAACGGTTCTCTGCATACAGATGAAGGCGTTTATGAAAGCTATGACAGGACGATGGAATGTGCGCTGATTAAGCGTGCAAAGCTGGATGAAGTCGCAGCATGGCTTGTCGGCAGCGGAGAAATGACATTTTCAACAGAACCGGATAAGGTTTACCGCGTGATGATTGCAAATAAAATCAGCATCGCTCAGATGATGCGTGTGTTCCAGAAATTTCAGGTCGTTCTGGATACACAGCCCTTCAAATACAGCGTCAATGCCGCAGGGGATGTTTTGGAACTGACCGCCCCGACCACCATCCGCAACAGTGGGACAGTCTATAGTGAGCCGTTGATTACGGTTTATGGTAGTGGGGATGTTACGCTGAACATCAACGGCAATTCCTACCCACTGCGGAACGTGGATGGGAACATTACCATTGACAGTGAAATGATGGAGGTGTTCAAGGGAAACGCCAACCAAAACAGCAAATACGGCGGTGCGGAGTTTCCGAGATTTGAGGTCGGGAAAAACGAAATCAGCTGGACGGGGAATGTCAGCAAAATAAAAATACAGCCCCGTTGGCGATGGCTGTAGTTGTCGAAAAATGAAATTTATGGTATGGTATAAATGAAGGATTGCCAACTGGCGGTTAGTCACTTCCCGTAAAGGAGGTGACGCTTATGGTTACATACGAAGGGTTATTTACTTTTTGCTTAGTAATCATCGGAGTTATTTCCTTGTTTCAGAACAAGAAATAATGAAAAAGCCGCCTAACCTGCGAAGTTAGACGGCTAAAACCAACTACTTGGACTAGCCGCCCTGCGAAAGGTGGCAATCCTTTTCTTATGCTTATGATAACAAAAGAAAGATATTCTGTCAAGAAAGGCGCATCTGAAAATGAAACGGATGTGCTTTTTTGATGCGGATTTTTTGGAAGGAGTGAGAAAAATGGCAAAAACGTATAATCGGCTGGAGTTGGATGTAAATAAGAAGCCGAACAGCATTATCACAGCGGTGCAGGCGGATAACAACAGCCGGTATCTTGATGTTTCGCTATTCAATAATGGCGTGCCTCTGGACTTGACGGGGCATGAAGTAAAAATCTTCATGGTAAAGCCAGAGAACGGCGGCGAAATCTGGAATGATGGCGTGATTACGAACGCCAAAGATGGCAGATGCGAGTTTCTGATGACAACAGAGGCGTTGGCAAGGATGGGGCATTTGCAGACACAGATTTCCATCTGGAAGGACAACACAGAGATTTTGTCCACACAGGTATTTGAAATCAATGTGACAAAAACGCTGTTAGGGAACAGCTCTGTAGAATCCTCGAATGAATACGGCACACTGGTGGTGCTGTTCCAAAATTTGTATGAAGCATACGCCTTAATGACAGATATGGTTTCCTCTTTTGGCAAGAAAGGAGCGGTTGCGGATGCAAGGAACATTGCTACCTTCTGGCAGGGCGTGGAGTATCTGGCAAAATATATGGATACTGATTTGAAAGGGTTGCTTGAAAAAGCTATTGCTAATTCTTCTGTGCAGGGCGTGCTTGATTTGATTGGGAACACAGGAGATACAGGGAATAGTACGGTAATGGGGAAAGAAAATCAGATTATAAATGGTATGAAAAATGTAATGCCGTTATATAGACATGATGATTATTTGACACATCAACTACAAAATACATTTGTTATATTAAACAATCAAGAAAAAAGCACCATTTATGATGAGCCCATTAAGATTGGGACAATCACAATCCCTGCGAATTGCTATAAGATTGTTGTTAAAGGAAATTTTAAAGGTGCGTCTGTACAAATAAACTTTGGTGATTCTAGTAATAACAGAATATATTCATCTAATTATATTGACGGAGCATCTAACGTTCAATATAATCGCCTAAAGGCTACGATGCAAGGTGATACGATGTTTTCACAAGGACAATATGATGTGTATTTCTATAAAGGTAGTGGTGGAACAGCATATTGCAACAATCTTCAAATTGAAGTATATACATTAGAACGAGTGATAACAGAAGCATTATACACCGCTAATACCATCAAAAGTTATGGAGGTGGCAATCAATATTTTGCGCAATGTCCAAGATTAGACAGAGTAATAATTACTCCATATTCTAGCGGTTACTCAGGTGTTGGCATTACAGTTTTATGTGATGACATTCCTTATATATACAGACCTTTTAGTTATTATACATATAGGATTTTATACTGATGGTTGGGGGTGTATATTATGTATGCGATATTGAACAATGATAATGTATGTGTCATGATGTCTGTTACAAAAGATGGGTATGGCAATTATGTTGAAACCAATGTAGATAGACTTGGAAAGAAATACGAAAATGGGGAGTGGGTAGAAGTTCCTACACCCGAACCACCTCTTTCCGAAACCGAACAGGCGATTTTAGACACAGCAATCAATGTAGACTATTTGGTCTGCATGAAGGAACTTGAAATTTGAAAGGAGAAATGAAACATGACATACGCAAGACTGAAAAAGCTGATTGAAAGAGGGGCTTATAACAAGGAGGACATGCTGAACAAATTAGATGTATTCCTGATGGCGAACCGCATCACGGAGGAGCAGTATCAGGAATTGGTCGGCATGATGGAGTGATGTTATGATTACCATACACGAAAAAACGGCGCAGACATTTGACACAATCGGGCTGGGGACATTGGTTCCCGGCTCTTGTGTTGTAACGGAAGAATTAAACGGGGCGTATGAGCTGGAGCTGAAGCACCCCTACGATGAGGGCGGCAAGTGGAAACGCATCGAGCGTGGGCGAATTCTCTACGCATCCACGCCAAGAGGGATGCAGCCGTTCCGCATTTATTATGTCAAACCAAGCATGAAGGAGATTGCGGTCAACGCAAGGCATATCTTTTATGACCTGCTGGACAACCAATGCAAGCCTATCACACACAGCGGTACGGCTGCGGCGGCACTGGCGGCATTACAGGCGGCGTTTGCCTACCCCATGCCATTTTCCTTTGATACGGATATCTCGCTGACAGGAACGCTCACAACAGGGCGTATGAATCCCGTACAGGCGTTGTTATCGGATGATGACGAAGCAACCTCGTTTGTCAAGGGCTACGGCGGCGAGCTGCTGCGGGATGGCTTTCGGGTGTCTGTCAAGGCGGCTCTGGGGCAGGACAGGGGCGTTTCCATCCGCTATGGCAAAAACCTTGTCGGGCTTGAGGTGACGGAGGATGAATCGGAGGTCAAGACGCGCATTATCTGCTACGGCAAGAACGGCAGTGTAACGCTCGAAAGCCCCCATCTGGGCGATTATATCTATCCGAAGATTCACACGCTGACAGAGGAAAATAAGACGCTCTCCGAGGTGCAGGAGGAGGCACAGGCGTTGTTTGACGGCGGCTGTGATATCCCAAGCATCAATATCAAGGTGGATTTCGTGGCACTGGAAAAAACGGTGGAGTATCGGGAGTATGCCGTTCTGGAGGAGGTCTTTCTGGGGGATATGGCAACGGTTATCAATACCAAAATGGGCTTTCAGAAGCAGGCAAAGGTTATTTCCTACGAATGGGATTGCCTTCTGGAGCAGTACAACGATGTGGAATTGGGGGATTTCATCCCCACGCTTGCGGCATCCGTTACCAGTGGCGTGAAAAGCGGTTCGCTTGCGTCCTCGGCGTATATCAATGCGGCATCGGTTATGACACTGCTCCAACAGCACTTGAATGATTTTAACAATCCGCACCATGTCACAGCGGCACAGGTGCAGAGTTGAGAAAGGGGATGACAGCATGGAAGCAATAGAAAAAATGGTGCAGGAGGCACTGGACAGCACGAAATCCGCACACAAGCGCATTGACCGCATGGAGAAGCGACAGGACAATCTGGAAGAACTGACAAATGCGTTTTCGGTTCTGCAAAACGAGCAGGAGCATATCAAAACGGATGTAGGGGAAATCAAGGACGATGTGAAGCAGCTGGTTTCCAAGCCGGCAAAGCGTTGGGATGGACTGATTGATAAGGCGATTGCGGTGGTTGTCGGTGCGGCAATCGGGTTCCTGCTGAATGGCGGCGGTTTATGATGAAAAAACGCAAACGAATTCGTTTTAAAATCAATAATGATACCATGACAACGATTGTGGTTTTGTCCCTATCGTTTTGTGTGTGCGTTGTTGTTGTGGGTATTATCTTGGCGTGCTTCTGCGTTGACATTTCATCCATCGTATCGTCCGCACTGTTGCTATTCGGTACGGAATTGGGTATCTGCGGTCTGATGAAGCTGTACGATAAGGGCGTGGAGCAGGCAGAGCGGCGGGCGGAGGATCGCAGAAAGCGGCGAACAGAAGGAAGGGAGCAAGAATGATGTTTTTAATGGAAAATTGGTATTTGGTGGTTGCGCTGATGGCGGTTGCAGGGATGGTCGGTGTGTACATCGGGCGGTTTCTGAAAATGCCAACATCCGAGCAGAGAGAAAGGGTAAAGGAATGGCTGCTGTGGGCGGTCACGCAGGCGGAAGCAGAGCTGGGCAGCGGCACAGGCAAGCTGAAGCTGCGGCAGACCTACGATTTATTCATCCAGCGGTTCCCTGCATTGGCTATGGCGGTATCCTTCGACACCTTCTCT
>UMFI01050140.1_pt1 | contig 23532 bp, 19 predicted proteins | sample 1964951 | NCBI WGS metagenome assembly UMFI01 (sample SAMEA4836040, study PRJEB28245) | human gut metagenome | biome: gut microbiome; material: fecal sample | place: Denmark | collected 2008 | reverse complement strand
GAGCAAGTAGCGAAGCGGATTGCGAATATCCACTTGACTTTTTAATCATTAATTCTGTTTTTCCAAAAATTTTTCAAAAGAACTTTCAATTTCTTTTATCTTCATTTTATTGACCAGACACGCAGTTCCCTGATTATTTTTTACAAGATAGAAGTTAGAATCATACGGATAATATTCTACTTTGAAGTAAACTCCATTTTCTTTATAAAATTCTACAGTCATTTCCGGCTCATCCTGTGTTTCCGGTACTTCATCAAGCCACTCCTGACATTCCAGAGAACTGATATTGCTATAGAAGCTTGAGAAATCTTCCAATTTTATTTTGTTTCCATTCATAAAGTAAGTTGTCACAGTTTCTGTATCACTATCTTCAGACTTTGAATCATCACTGTCATCTTTTTCTTTTGCTTTCTCTTCCGTTGTTTTTGTAAATTCATAAGATTCTCCATCTTTTTGAATTGTTACACGGTCGAGGTCTGCAAAGATATAATTGGAAACATAATTGCTGACCAGAGTTTTCACGTCGATATTTAAGAAACTTTCCACACTCGAAGATGAAATGGTATAAATGTTGGACTGGCTTTCAAGCTTCGCATAATAATTCCCACTGCTGTCCTGACCTCCAAGAAGCAAAACTTCCTGCTTATTCGTTGTCACAGTTTCTGTGGTACTGTCGCTGTCAGAGTCATTTTCTGCATCTTCATTACTGCTGCTGTCTTCACTCGTACCATCTTCACTGGTACTCGTGTCACTGTCGTCACTGTCTTTTGTCTCTGTCACCTGATAATCAATCGTAATCTTGGTCGGTGCATCCAATCCATACTCTGCAAGCTTACTGGTATCTGCACTTACAAAACTGCCCCAGGAAAGACTGGAAATTCCATTTAAGAGATTGGAAGTATTAGAACTGTCAATATCTCTTTGTGTGCTTCCTTTTGTATAACTCCATCCGGTGGAAGCAGAATCACTCTTTTCAATCACTTCGGCTTCTTCGCCCTGTTTTTCTACAGTCAGTTTCGTAACTGTAGTAGCTGTAATAGACGGGAAGCTTTCCTTTTCTGCAAGGTCACTTAAATTAAAATTAAAAGCGGTTTCAAGATCAGAAGCAACCATATAGATTTTACTGGTATCCTTGTCAATTGTCATATAACAATTGCTTGTCATGTCATTTACTGCACCAAACTCTAATGTATGGGTTTCATCATCCGAATTTTTAATAGAAACCTGTACAGCAGGTGCATCCAGTCCATACTCTGATACAGCCTCTATGTCTTTGAGCTCCCTGTCTGAACTGATTGATTTTAACTTTCCTGTCAGCTCTTCAAAATTACTCTCGTCTAGTGGAAATGAAGCATCTGCACTATAACTCCATTTATCATCTGATTTTGTAAAAGTATAAGACTGACCTTCCGTTGTCACAGTCAGCTCTGTCAATTTGTCTGTATCTGTCTCAAACGCTGTTGTTGCTGTATCTGTACTATCTGCTTCACTGCTGTTGGCATTATGATTATGAAGAACAAAATAGACTACGCAGAGCACAACAAGCAGTACAATTCCTGCGATTAATCCGATATTTTTTTTCTTCATTACTGTTTTCTCCTCTTCATCCAGATACCACCGCCAATTACCAGAATCACTACCGGTACAACTGCTGTTACAAAGATACTCCAGAAACTTGCATCTGCTGCCGGAATTGTAAGTGTTGAAGTATCATAGCTCTTACTTGCAATAGAAATTGTATTACTATCCTCTTCGCTCTCACACATCCAGTTTACAGAAGCAGAAATCAATTCATAGTTTGCTCCGGATACCATTGTGTTCATCTGGTCATTAAACAGCGCTTCGGATGAATAGTAAACAATCTGTGTTTCTTTCTCATCATCTAAATTCTCTGTGATGGAAACACCAACTGCAAATGGTCCGTCAATGTCATCGCTTTCTTTTTCCATTGTCTGCATATCTTCTACATTTACTTTTGAGTAAGAACTGTCTGAAGTCGTCAGAATATCAGTGATTTCAAGAGAATCTCTGTAGTTATCACTCTTTACAATTCCCTGTGCCAGAGGCATTAAAATATATCGACTGCCAGATGACAGGCTTGAAGTAATGTCATTACTTTCGATATTTGGAAGCAGATAGGATGGATTCTGAGAAATATAATGATTGGTATCTCCCTCAAGTACAATTCCATCTGCCGTCTTCACACCATAATTCTCTAATACAGAAGCAAAATTTGGCATTTCTTCAGAAGAATAATTAGAAACTATCAACGCTTTTCCGCCATTTTCCAGATAAGAAATAATCTTAGACGCCTCATCTTCTGAAATATCTTTTGCCGGTGCAAAGATAAACAAGATATCTGCATCGTCCGGAACACTATCCATTGTCAGCAGATTTAAAGACTGAATATCGATATTTGCTTTCTGAATGGTATCTTTTAAGGTATCACTCATGGTTGCTTCATCGTGTCCCTCTAACGTATACATCACCGGCATACTATCGGATGTTACATAATTAATTGCACTTGTAATCTGGCCTTCTCCATCAAATCCTGTTACCTCGTTACTGTAAGTCTGATAATTAACAGTCGTTTCATATAATGAGTTGTTATCAATGACTTTATTTTTATCTCCGCACACAACAATTACGCTGTTATTGCTCACGCCATCCGATGTATACTGTGAAACAAATTTCGGATTTACTGCAGGGTCTTTCTGTTCCACTTTGATGTGGTCACTGCCCTCTTCGTATTTTTCCAGAAGTTTCTGGATATCACTGCTTTCTGAACCACTCTGCGCAATATAATAAATCTCTACGTCTTTATCCAGTTTTTTGAGTACCTTTTTAGTCTGGTCACCAATGCTGTAAAGTTTCTGTGTACTTAAATCGATTTCTCTGTATTTTGACGGCACTTCCTGCAATACCAGATTTAATACTACTATAATCGCAATAAAAATTGTAATTGCACCCATGCTGTAGGAACCATGCTTTAAGTTCTTTTTATTTTGGATTCGTTTTTCTTTGCTTTTTCTTTGTAATTCTTTGAAATCTATTTTTTTGAATTTTTTGCTGTTTGACTCTTTCTTCGATTTTTTAGTTAAGTCTTTATTTGAGTCTTTGTTTAACTCTTTATTTTCATTGTTTGTCTTCATATTTGCATTTTCTCCTCTCTATTCACCTCAAATCATCAGCTCCAACGCCGTTTCTGTATTGACTGAACGGTTAAAAATATGAAAATGCAGATTACGGATAACATATATACAATTCCGGAGAAATCCAAAATTCCTCCTACAAAATTATCAAAATGATTTGCGATTGCAAGCAAATCTAACAATTTTTGAATTGCTCCCTCGTACAAAGAGGATTTTACAATATATATAATTACAACTGCTCCAAGCAGTACCACTCCTGTAATTCCGGTCAAAATATTATCTTTTGTCATCTGATAGACGACCATTGCAATTAAGACTGCAAGTACCGCAAATGCAAGCATGGAAGCCATCGCCGTCTGTGAAAAGAAAGATTCAATTCCATTCATGACAAAACTGCAGAATAATACCACAAAGGTAAGAACCGCTGCAATAACCTGACTTTCCGTAATCGAAGATAAGAAAAGTCCAACTGCAATATTGGCGCATCCCAAAAAGAAAAATCCAACAATTGCAGTTAAGGTCATAGGATAAGAAACTGTTCCGTATTTTGCCAAAATAAGCGGATAAAACAACGTAATCACAACTGGAATCAGATAAATTGTCACCATTCCAAGATATTTTCCGAATACTATCTTCCAGATTGGCACCGGTGAAGTAAATAATAACTGGTCTGTTTTATTTCTTTTTTCTTCCGCTAAAATTCTCATTGTTAAAATCGGAGTGATAATCAAAAATACAAACGTCACGGAATTTAAGGTTGTTCCAAAGTCCGGACTTGCATAATTTAAGTTATATGCCGTAAAATAAATCCCCAGAACCAGCATGATAAATGCCATAAACACATATCCTTGCATGGATGTAAGATAGCTTTTTAATTCTTTTTTATAAATCGCCAGCATTTTCTTTCTCCTCCTCGTTGTCGTCTTCGGTCAATTTCAAGAATACTTCTTCCAGCGTCATATTTGTCGGCTGCATTTTTAAAATCGGACATTTTGCATCTGCCAGAGCAAAGAAAATGTTTTCTCTCATATCCTGTTCCCCTGATATTTTAACAGTAAAATCACAGGCATCCGGCACAAAAGATTCATGGTAAATCATTTCCTGAATATTTTCTACGAGGTTCATTGCCTCTCTGATTTCTTCTTCTTTCCCTTTTACTGTAAGTTCAAGAGAATTTGCGCCTTCCATTACCTTACTTAAATTCTCCGGTGTGTCGCTTGCCACCAGTTTTCCACGGTCAATAATCAATACATGGTCACAGACCGCACTTACCTCAGAAAGGATGTGTGAACTTAAAATAACGGTATGTTTTTCTCCAAGGCTCTTAATTAAATCCCTGATTTCAATAATCTGTTTCGGGTCAAGACCAACGGTCGGCTCATCTAAAATAATAATTTCCGGATATCCAAGCAGAGCCTGTGCAATTCCAACCCTCTGTTTAAAACCTTTTGAAAGGTTCTTAATCAGACGTTCCTGTACTTCCTCAAGCTTTGTAGTTGACATAACTTCTTTTATATTCTTTTCCCGCTCTGCTTTTGGAATGGATTTTAACTCAGCTACAAATTTTAAATACTCTCTGACTGTCATGTCCTGATAAACCGGAGGTAGCTCCGGCAGATAACCGATACATTTTTTTGCGGCTTCCGGCTCTTCTAAAATGTTGTGTCCATCAATCAGAATTTCTCCCTGTGTCGAGGCAATGTAGCCGGTAATCATATTCATTGTAGTCGATTTACCTGCTCCATTTGGTCCTAAAAATCCATAAATTTTTCCTTTTTCTATGGTAAAACTCAAATGGTCTACGGCCACATGATCACCATATTTTTTGACCAGATCCTTTACTTCAATCAAGGTATTCCCTCCTTTAATATTGTACTTGCTTTTTTATATTTTTCTCACCGTTCTATTCTATTTACTATTTGTGATAAAAATTAGATGAGAATGTGTTTTTTCTGTGAATCCTTGCAAATATCCCTAATAAAAAAAAGAGAGCCTTTTTCAGCTCTCTTTCGTTCTTTATTTTCATACAATTTTTTATCCAATTTTCCACTTATACAATCGGTTCTTTTGCAGGAGTTCCTGCTTTTCTCGGATACTTTTTCGGTGTATTTTTTACTTTTTTTATCAGCAAAATCGTACGTTCCATATCTGAGTCCGGCAACAAAAATTCTTCTGTTTTTTCGACTTTTCCGCCTAAAACTGCAATCGCTTTTTTGCCTTCTTCCAGTTCTTCTGCCGCTTTTCCCGACTTATATGCAGCAAAGTATCCACCTGTCTTTACATAAGGCAGACAATACTCGCTGATTACACTTACCCTTGCAACTGCACGTGTCACACTTAAATCAAAAGCCTCTCGAAGCTCTGGTTTTTTTGCACCATCTTCCGCACGTCCATGTACTGTTCCAATGCCTTCTAAACCTAATTTTTCGATGACTTCATTTAAGAATTTCAAACGTTTATTTAAGGAATCCAGCAGAGTTACTTTCAGATGAGGAAACGCAATTTTTAATGGAATTCCAGGAAATCCTGCCCCTGTTCCGACATCAATACAGCTCTCAATTTTGCTCATATCCAGTGCTCTTACAACCGAAAGACTGTCTGAAAAATGCTTCTGAAGTACCTCATCAAACTCTGTAATTCCGGTCAGATTCATCACCTTATTCCACTCAATTAACAGCTCATAATACTGAATAAACTGCGCTTTTTGTTCTTCTGAAAGTGTAATTTTAAACTCTTTTACAGCGTTTTCTAACAGCGTTAAATCATAATTCATGTATTCCCATTTCCCCCTCTTCGATAAGATTCCAGGTACACAAGAAGGACAGAAATATCTGCCGGAGAAACCCCTGCAATTCTGGAAGCCTGACCTACAGAAACCGGACGGTATTCTTCTAATTTCTGTCTTGCTTCAATTCTAAGTCCGCTGATTGCTTCATAGTCCAGTTCCTCCGGAAGTTTCTTTGTTTCCAGCTTCTTAAACTGTTCCACCTGTTTCATCTGGCGCTTAATGTATCCATCGTATTTGATATTAATGTTAACCTGTTCTCTTACATCTTCCGGAAGTTCCGGTCTTTTCTTATCTAAAGGAGCTAATAATTCATAGTTTAATTCCGGACGGCGGATTAATTCCGCAAGGGAACATCCATTTTTAAGAGGTGTGCTTTCATACTGTTCAAGCAGTTCCTGTACCTCTTTCGTTGCCCCTACATAAGTATGTTCCACACGCTCTTTTTCTTCCTCGATTTTTGCTTCTTTCCACAAAACATAATCATACTGTTCTTTGCTTACAAGACCCACCTGATAACCTTTTTTTCTTAATCTTAAGTCTGCATTATCCTGTCTTAAAAGCAGTCTGTATTCCGCACGGCTTGTCATCATTCGGTATGGTTCATGATTCTCTTTTGTAACCAAATCGTCGATTAATACACCAATATAAGACTCGGAACGATCTAAAATCAGCATCTCTTTTCCAAGCACTTTCATTGCCGCATTGATACCTGCAATCAATCCCTGAGCAGCTGCTTCTTCGTATCCTGAACTTCCGTTAAACTGTCCGCCTGAGAACAAACCTTTGATTTCTTTAAATTCAAGTGTCGGATATAACTGTCTTGCATTAATACAGTCATACTCAATCGCATAGGCATTTCTTACAATTTTTGCGTGCTCTAATCCTGCAACAGAATGGTACATTTCGTACTGTACATCCTCCGGAAGAGAGCTTGACATTCCGCCTACATACATCTCATTTGTATATAATCCTTCCGGCTCAATAAAAACCTGATGGCGTTTTTTGTCCGCAAAACGTACAACTTTATCCTCAATGGATGGACAGTATCTGGGACCTGTTCCTTCTATCATACCGGAATATAATGGAGAGCGGTCCAAATTATTTCTGATAATCTCATGTGTGGTTTCATTGGTATAAGTCAGCCAGCAGGATGCCTGGTCAATCTGAACATCTTCAGGATTGGTAGAGAAAGAAAACGGTACAACTCTTTCATCTCCAAACTGTTCTTCCATCTTTGAAAAGTCAATACTTCTTTTGTCAATTCTGGCAGGTGTTCCTGTCTTAAAACGATACATCTCGATGCCAAGTTTTTTCAGGGAATCGGTCAGATGATTCGCTGCCTGAAGTCCGTTTGGACCGGTATGATTGCTTACATCACCGTAAATACATCTTGCCTTTAAGTAAGTTCCTGTACAAAGCACAACCGCTTTTACTGCATACTCTGCACCAGAATAAGTTCTTACTCCTTTAATCTGTTTGTCCTCAGCAAGAATCTCTGTTACCTCTGCCTGACGAATGGTCAGATGTTCTGTATTTTCCAGTGTATGGCGCATACTTCTGCTGTATTCCTGTTTATCTGCCTGCGCACGCAAAGAATGAACAGCAGGACCTTTTGATACATTTAACATCTTAGACTGGATGAATGTTTTATCAATATTTTTTCCCATTTCTCCACCCAGAGCATCCAATTCACGTACCAGATGTCCCTTGGAACTACCACCGACATTTGGGTTACAGGGCATGAGTGCAATACTGTCCACACTTACCGTAAACATAATCGTTTCCAACCCCAGACGTGCACATGCAAGTGCTGCTTCACATCCGGCATGACCTGCACCAACAACAGCAATATCATAATTTTCTGTCAAATGATTCATCTGTTTTTCTCCTTTTTCGCTTCTATATTTATCCTGATTTTTTACTTTCCGGTACAGAATTTTGAGAAGATTTCATTGACCAAATCTTCCCCTACAGCCTCTCCGATAATACTTCCTAAAGACTCATAAGCGTTCATTAAATCAATCGAAAAGAAGTCTTCCGGCATCTGCATTTCAATGCTGTTTTCAACCATTTTTAAACTGTCAAGTGCTTCTTCAAGAGCCGTTTTATGTCTCATATTTGTGATATAAACTTCATCATTAAAGCTTAATTCACCTTCAAAAAACATGTTTTTAATCTCCTGTTCCAGCACATCAATTCCCTGTTCTTCCTTTGCTGAAATCGACACAACTGGATGAGAAAGCTTTTCTTTTAACATTTCTTCGGTTACTTTCTGTTCCAAATCGGTCTTATTCAACAGCACAATTGCCTTTTTATCTTCGAGAATCTCCATGATTTCTTCATCATTTTCGTCAAGAGGACGTGAAGAATCCACCACATAAAGAATCAAATCCGCATCTTTTGCATACTCTTTTGCCCGTCCTACACCGATTTGTTCTACTTTATCTTCTGTATCACGGATTCCGGCAGTATCAATCATACGAAGAGAAATTCCATGAAGCACAATCGTTTCTTCTAAAATATCTCTTGTCGTACCTGCAATATCCGTTACAATCGCACGTTCTTCTCCTACAAGTACATTCATAAGAGACGATTTTCCGGCATTTGGTTTCCCTACGATAACTGTTTTAATGCCCTCTTTCATCATCTTTCCTTCTTTTACTGTAGAAAGAAGGTTTTCCACTTTCTCTTTCTGAATTTTGATATCTTTCCCCAAAGTTTCCCCATAACCATCCACACTGATATGTTCCGGGTCATCTAAAGCAGATTCGATATATGCAATATGATAGATAATATTCTCTCTGATTTCACGGATGACTTTCTGCACAGAGCCTTTTAACTGATGAAGAGAACTCTTTAATGCATACTCATTCTTTGCATTAATTATATCAATGACTGCCTCTGCCTGTGATAAATCAATTCTTCCGTTTAAGAAAGCACGCTTGGTAAATTCGCCTGGCTCTGCCGGTCTTGCACCATACTTAATGACTGTTTCCAGCACTTTTTTCATTGCAAGCACACCGCCATGACAGTCAATTTCAATGGTATCTTCCCCTGTATAACTTCTCGGACCGTCCATTACCATGACTAAAACTTCGTCAATTTCTTCGTCTCCATCATAAATAAAACCATAATTTATCGTGTGAGATTTTACTTCTTCTATCTTATTTTTTCCATTTTTGGAACGGTAGATTTTTCCTGCAATTTCACGGCTTTTTGGACCACTCATTCGTATAATTCCAATTCCTGAAGCGGTCATAGCTGTTGCAACTGCTGCTATCGTTTCTGATGCCAGTATCGGCATAATCCAGCCTCCTAACCCAATTTAATATACTTTTTAATTTACTCTTAAGAAACAAAAAACGCTCCAGATAAAAGCACAGAGAATCCATCTCCAACATTCACGCTTTCACCTAGAACGTCTTTATTTTTTATTACATTATTTCTTTAATTTTACAACCACATGGCGATATGGTTCACTGCCCTCGCTATATGTTTCAACATAACGGTTCCCCTGAAGTGCAGAATGAATAATTCTTCTTTCATAAGGATTCATCGGCTCTAAAGAAACAAGTTTTCTCGTCTTTCTTACTTTGTAAGCAATGCTCTTTGCAAGATTTTCAAGTGTTTCTTTTCTTCTGTTTCTATAGTCTTCTGTATCAAGTTTTACACGGACATAACCCTGTCTGCCTTTGTTTACAACAAGGCTTGTAAGGTACTGAAGAGAATCCAGTGTCTGTCCTCTTTTTCCAATCAGAATACCCATATCCTGTCCGATAAATTCAACTTCAAGGCTGCCGTCTTCTGCTGTGTATTCTATTTTAAGCTCAACTTCAAGTTCCATTGCTTTGAATACACCACTTAAGAACATCTCAGCTTCCGCTTTAATTTCTGCAATCTCTTCCTCGCTTCGTTTGATGATTTTCTTCTCTTCACGAGGCTTTGGCTGCTCTTTTTTTGTTTCCTGATGTCTCACCGGTTTTACGGTTTCTTCTACAGTTTTTTCTGCTGCCTTATCAGTTTTTTTCACTTCTTTTTTTACCGGAACAGACTCTTTTATTTCTTCTGCTACAGGTTCTTCCGGTAAGGTTTCTTCTTTTCTGCGAGCTTTTATGATTGCCGGTTTTTTACCGATTCCAAAAAATCCTGAACTGCCTTCAGTCACAACCTGAATCTCCAGATTTTCACTGGAAACGCCAAGTTCAATGCTGGCTTTGATAATTGCCTCATCTGCTGTTTTAGCAGAAAACTCTTTGAATTCCATAACGCTTCCCCCTTACCGTTATTTTTTCTTTGTCTTATTCTTTTTATCAAATTCTGCAACCATGTTAGCCTTTGATGCAAGGCTTCCCGGTTTTGTTTCCGGTACTTCTCTGTAAGTATCTACAGCTTTTGAACCACTGTTATTATTGTATTTCTTTAAGTTTGTGGTACATTTTGGTTCTTCAATATTTCTGACATTCTGTTTTGCCTGCTGTGTGATTTTCTGTGGCGGAAGTCCTGATTTTTCACGTTTTTTAGCAGCTTTTGCCTGATTTTTACGGATATAGTCTTCTAAATCCATGTTGTCCAGGTGTTTATTAATAATAAGCTGCTGGATACAACGAATCACAGAACCGGCAATCCAGTAAATACCAATACCAACCGGGAATGAGAAACAGATAAATGCAGAAAACAGAGGCATAAATGTGTTCATACTCTTCATTGTTGCGTTCATCTGGTCATTTGCTCCACCGTCCTGAGTGGTTGCCGCTGTTGGCATTAATTTAATGTTTAACATCTGTGTCAGCCAGGATAATACCGGAATTAAAACTGCTGCAAGAATCAACAGATAAGAGTGTGAACTCCATCCTGACTTAATCAGTGCAAGCGGGGTATCTGCGATATTCAGTCCAAGGAAATTCTGCATCGGACGAATTGTATTTGCTGTATTGCTTAATACATCTGAGAATCCACTAAAATCACTAATTTCACCTAAGTGTTTCCACTGTGTTGGTGATAAGTTATATAATACATCAATAATACGGTTTGTTGTTACATCATCTGCTCTCCAGGTATAAGTTCTTAATCCCTCATCCTTGATAAACTGTGTCAGGACATCTGCGTATCCGTCTACACTTGTGATACTTACAACGGCTTTGTCAAAAATTGCTTTAATCTCGCCAATATATCCAGGAATATTAATAATAACCTGGTATAAAGCAAAGAAAATCGGCATCTGAATGAATAACTGCAGACAACTTCCTGTTGGAGACACACCATATTTTTCATAAACTGCCATTGTCTCTTCCTGCATCTTCATCTGAGAAGCCTGGTCTTTTTTTCCTCTGTATTTTTTACTGATTTTCTGCAATTCTGGTGACATAACTGCATTCATTTTTGAAAACTTCTGCTGTTTAATCTGCAGAGGTATCATGAATGCATAAATGATAATTGTAAATAATATAATACAAAGACCGAGATTATGAATCCCAATCTTGTAAATGCCGTTCATCAGCCAGCCCATTACCTCGGCTACCCATTTTACAATCGGCATTGAACTCTTACTTAACAATGCACCCAAAATTCGTCCTCCTTATATAACCGGTGACCCCAATATTTCTCTAATTAGTGTGTGTTCTTATCCACATCATTTTTCGGTTCATCAGGGCACCGGGTCATATCCGCCTTTGGAAAATGGATTACATCTTAAAATTCGCCAACCGGCCAGTAAGCAGCCTTTTACTGCTCCATATTTTTCAATTGCTTCCAGTCCATATTGAGAACACGTAGGAATATAGGGACAACGTGTACTCTTTAATGGGGATATATACTTTTGATAAAACCGAATCAATTTAATTAGTATCGTTTTCATTCTCTTCGCTTTTTATGGTTTTTGTGAGTTTTCCTAAATGCATTAATGCACTTTCTATGGAATGAAACCCCTGGTTCTTTCCATTTACCCTGACTACAATTACAATATCATATCCGCATTTAAACTTTTCCTCATTTAACCGGTAACTTTCTCTTATGAGGCGCGCAAGATGGTGTCTCACAACACTGTTTCCCACCTTTTTGCTTACGGATATGCCAACTCTGTTTTTTTCTAACTGATTTTCTCTTACATACATAACCAGATATCGATTTGCTTTTGATGTTCCACTTTTATAAACCAGTTGAAAATCTCTGTTCTTCTTTAACGACTCCGAATATTTCATAAACCATCCTTTTAATGAAAAGAGAAGAAAAGACCACATGTCTGCGGTCTTAAGCTGATAATTTTTTTCTTCCTTTTAATCTTCTTGCAGCTAAAACTTTTCTTCCACCTTTTGTGCTCATTCTAGCTCTGAATCCGTGAACTTTAGATCTCTGTCTCTTTTTTGGCTGAAATGTCATTTTCATAATTCCAGGCACCTCCTTTAAATAAATATCTATCTATCTTGAGATAGTATTCCTATGGTTATGCATTATTTAGTAAACATCATTTCAATTATATTCATAAACCCCCTCTCCGTCAAGCATTTTTTCGATTTTTTTATACCAATTTATACCTGAATGAAGCTTTTAAAATTTGTCATTTATGGATTATTTTGCGCTTTTTAAGTTTTCCACATTTATCCGCATTGCGAAAAAGTTATCCACATTTTCACTTTTGCAAGTTATCCACAAAGTTATCCACATTTTTTAGTTTACATAATATTTCAAAAAAAATGTGGATAACTCGACCTTTTTTTGTGGATAACTTCAAAAAAAATGTGGATAACTTTTTTTGAAGTTTAAAAAATCCTTTAAAATCAAGGGTTTTAGCGTGTGGATAATGTGGAAAGAAGTTATCCACATTATCCACATTTATTGGTTGCAAATAATGCCTTTTTTCGAGTTATCCACATTATCCACATTGCTTTTTTGCAAGTTATCCACATTATCCACATTGGGAAAAGTTTTCCACATTTTTCGCATAGTTTTCCACATTTTTGTGATTAAACGGTTGATAAAAGTCCCAATTTATTATAGAATAGATAAATACAAAACTTGTAGTATTTTGATAGAAAGTGTATTTTTCGCACTTTCTATTGTTACGTTGTTTTATATTTACTTAAACACAGGAGATACACCATGCATCCAATACAAGAAAAATGGACGGATATTCTTAATACCATCAGAGAGGAACATCAGCTCTCTGATATTTCTTTCAAAACATGGCTTGAAACGCTTACTGTCCACAGTGTTGAGGACAATGAAGTGACAATTGTAGTCCCTACCGGGCTGATTGGTATCAACTATATTACCAACCGTTATCTTCTTCCATTAAAAGTAGCCATTTCTGAGGCAACCGGAGAAGAATATGAGATTGCCCTAATCGAGCCAAAAGATATTCCATCTGAAACAGTACAAGCTCCCTCAACTATTATTAATGAAAATGTTGAGCGTGCAAACTTAAATCCCCGCTATACATTTGATACTTTCGTAGTCGGAAGCAACAATAAAATGGCACATGCAGCGTCCGTTGCGGTTGCTGAATCCCCAGGAGAAGCTTATAATCCACTGTTTATCTACGGTGGCGTTGGTCTTGGAAAAACACATCTAATGCATTCAATTGCACATTTTATTCTGCAGAAAAACCCAGAAACGCGGGTATTGTACGTTACAAGTGAAATTTTTACAAATGAATTGATTGAATCTATCCGCAGTGGTAATAATGCAGATATGACCATGACTAAGTTTCGGGAGAAATATCGCAACATCGATGTTCTGATGATTGACGATATTCAATTTATTGTAGGAAAAGAATCCACACAGGAAGAGTTTTTCCACACCTTTAATGCACTTCATGGTGCAAAAAAACAGATTATCATATCTTCTGATAAACCTCCGAAAGATATGGAAATCTTAGAAGACCGCCTTCGTTCCCGCTTTGAATGGGGCTTAATCGTTGATATTTCAGCTCCTGACTACGAGACAAGAATGGCGATTCTTAAGAAAAAAGAAGAACTTGACGGCTATTATATTGATGATGATGTCATTGAGTACATCGCAAAGAACGTTACCTCAAACATCCGTGAATTAGAGGGATCTCTCAATAAGATCATGGCATTTGCCAATCTGGAAAACTGTGAAATTAACCTCGCTCTGGCTGAAAAAGTCTTAAAAGACATCATTTCTCCGGATGAAGAGATGAGGGTCGTAACCCCTGAAATCATTATCCGTACGGTTGCTGAACACTTTGATTTATCCGCCAGTGATTTAATAGGAAACAAGAGAAGCTCTCAAATCACTTATCCGCGCCAAATTGCCATGTACCTCTGCCGTCAAATGACTGATATCACCTTGAAAATCATCGGTGACAAGCTTGGGGGACGTGACCATAGTACCATTATGAACGGAATCAAACGAATCGAAAAAGAAGTTCAGTATTCTGAAGAAACCAGAGAAGTGATTAATATACTTAAAAAGAAGATTAATCCAGCTAAAAATTCGCTTAAATAAAATTAAAAAATTAATCTTCATCCACACTTCTCTTGAAAATTGACATAGTTATCCACATTTTGGGTGTCAAAAATGTGGATAACTCGAAAAAAAATGTGGATAACTGCCATTTTTTTGTGGATAACTATGTGGATAACTCGGTGAAAAATGTGGATAACTTTTTTTTAAGTACTTTTTAAGTTGTTTAAGCAGAAAAGTTATCCACATTGATTTTGAGTTATCCACAAGTTATCCACATAGTTATCCACATTATCAACACCCCTTAAGCCCTTTATTTACAAGGGTTTCAAGAGTTATCCACATTATCCACATCCCCTACTACTACTACTATTAGTATATTATATATATATATATGTTTATAGCAAAACCATTTTCACAGAAAGGAAGTTATCCACATTATGAAATTAATCTGTTCAAAGTCTGAGTTACTAAAAAGTGTAAACATTGTCATGAAGGCAGTTCCTTCAAAAACGACAATGCCAATCTTACAGTGTATCCTGATTGATGCATCTGCCAATATTATCAAATTTACATCAAATGATATGGAACTTGGAATTGAGACAATTGTAGAGGGTTCTATCGAAGAAAAAGGAATCGTTGCTCTTGATGCGAAAATCTTTTCAGAAATTGTTAGAAAATTACCTGATAATGATGTTACAATTGTGACAGACGAAAAACAAAACACAACCATTACTTGTGAAAAAGCGAAATTTAATATTCCGGGACAGTCAGGTGAAGATTTCTCTTATCTGCCATTTATCGAAAAAAATGAAGGTGTTCAGATTTCACAGTTCACATTAAAAGAATTAATTCGTCAAACCATCTTTTCTATCGCAGTAAATGAAAACAATAAACTGATGACAGGTGAATTATTTCAGATTGCCAACAACACATTAAGAGTCGTATCCCTTGATGGACATCGTATTTCAATCCGAAAGATTCCGTTAAAGAATGAATGTTCTGACAAAAAAGTGGTTGTTCCGGGAAAAACTTTAAATGAAATCAGTAAGATTTTATCCGGTGAGACAGAAGACATGGTGGATATCTATTTTGCTGAAAATCATATTCTGTTTGAATTTGACAATACAAAAGTTGTTTCGAGATTAATCGAGGGAGAATATTTCAAGATTGACCAGATGTTGTCCAGTGATTACGAAACAAAGGTAACACTGAACAAAAAAGAATTTTTAGATAGTATTGACCGTGCAACTCTTCTTGTAAAAGAAGGAGATAAAAAACCAATTATTATTACAATTAACGATGAGGGTATGGAACTCCAGATCGACTCTCAGATTGGTTCGATGAAAGAAGACATCGACATTAACAAAATGGGAAAAGATATTATGATTGGTTTTAATCCAAAATTTTTAATTGATGCACTAAAGGTCATTGACGATGAAGAAATCCATATTTATCTCATGAATCCAAAAGCACCTTGCTTTATTCGTGATGATGCAGGACAATATGTATATCTCATTCTTCCGGTAAACTTTAATTCTGTCGGAAGATAATCGGAAGTACAGAAAGACTCCGGAAGTGTATTAACGCAGAAAGGACAAAACATGGAAATTATAAAATTAAGAGATGAATTTATAAAATTAGGTCAGGCACTAAAAGCAGCTAATCTAGTAGAAGACGGAGTGGAGGCAAAATACGTTATTCAGGATGGTCTTGTAACCGTAAATGGAGAAGTAGATACAAGAAGAGGCAGGAAACTGTATGACGGTGATGTTGTAGCTTATGATGGACAGGAAATTAAAATTGTGAAATAGCGACAGGTGTACAGATGTATATTGAATCAATGGAATTAAAGGATTTTAGAAATTATGAGTTTTTATCTTTGCGGTTTGACAAGGGAACCAATATTTTTTACGGCGACAATGCACAGGGAAAAACAAATATCCTTGAAGCTGTGTATCTTTGTGGAACAACAAAGTCACATAGAGGAAGTAAAGACTGTGAGATGATTCGATTTCATGAAAATGAATCGCATATCAAGCTCAGAATAAACAAAGGGGGCATTTCCCACAGAATAGATATGCACTTGAAAAAAAATAAGGCGAAAGGAATTGCAATTGACGGGATTCCAATCCGTAAAGCAAAAGAACTTCTGGGGATTGTGAATATTGTATTTTTCTCACCGGAAGATTTAAATATTATAAAAAATGGTCCAGGTGAGCGCCGGAGATTTCTTGATTCAGAATTATGTCAGCTTAATAAAATCTATTTGTCGGATTTGTTTCAGTACAATCACATTTTAAATCAGCGCAATAAATTGTTAAAAGATATTGCACAAAAAGAAAGTCTTAAGAGTACGCTGGATATCTGGGACGAACAGCTTGTTCGCTATGGAGCCTCGGTAATTCGAAGCAGACGTGAATTTGTTTGTGAGATGAATGAAGTGATACAGCGGATACATAGCAGTATTACAGGAGAAAAAGAACAGATTGAGCTGATTTATGAGCCCAATGTGGAAGAAGAACAGTTTCTGGAAATACTGCTTAAAAACAGAGAAAAAGATTTTAAATTTAAAAACACATCATCGGGTCCCCACAGAGACGATATGTGTGTTAAAATAAATCATATCGACATTAGAAAATACGGTTCTCAGGGACAACAGCGTACAGCAGCCTTGTCATTGAAATTATCAGAAATTCATCTGGTAGAAAGAAAAATTAAAGATGTTCCCATTTTGCTTCTGGATGATGTATTATCAGAACTTGATGTGAACAGGCAGAATTATCTTCTGGAGAGCATCAAAAATATTCAGACCATGATTACCTGTACGGGTCTGGATGAATTTGTGAACAGCAGGTTTGAGATAAATAAACTTTTCAAAGTAGTAGACGGAACCATCGTTAATTGATATCAGGGAAACAGGAGGAATTGGATGAACACAGAAATTAAAACAGAGTATGGAGCCGACCAGATTCAGATACTGGAGGGTCTGGAAGCAGTAAGAAAAAGACCGGGTATGTATATTGGCAGTACTTCATCCAGAGGTCTGCATCACCTTGTGTATGAGATTGTGGATAATGCGGTAGACGAGGCACTGGCCGGTTATTGTGATACAGTAGAAGTTACAATTAACAAAGATAATTCGATTACGGTTATTGATAATGGACGAGGTATTCCGGTAGGAATTAATCATAAAGCGGGAATCCCTGCGGTAGAGGTTGTATTTACAATTCTTCATGCCGGAGGAAAATTCGGCGGTGGTGGATATAAAGTATCCGGCGGTCTGCATGGTGTAGGTGCATCTGTTGTAAATGCACTGTCGACCTGGCTTGAGGTTACGATTTATCATGAGGGTAAAATTTACCGTCAGCGTTATGAACGTGGAAAAACTATTTATAAACTAAAAGTCATTGGGGATTGTGACTCGGAAAAGACCGGAACAATGGTTACGTTCCATCCGGATCCTGAAATTTTTGAGGAGACCGTATTTGATTTTCATACATTGAAACACAGATTCCGTGAAATTGCATTTTTGACAAAAGGTCTTAAAATTATTGCAAAAGATAATCGTGGGGAAGAACCAAAAGAAACAGTTTTTCACTATGAAGGCGGAATCCGGGAATTTGTGCAGTATTTAAATAAAAGTACTACAGCTCTTTACGAAGAGATTTTATATTTTGAGGGAACAAAAGACGGAGTTATGGTAGAAGTTGCAATGCAGCATAATGATTCCTACACAGAAAACACGTATGGATTTGTAAATAATATTACAACTCCGGAAGGCGGAACGCATGTAGTTGGTTTTAGAAATGCACTGACAAAAACCTTTAATGAGTATGCAAGAAAGAATAAATTATTAAAAGACAGCGATACGAATCTTTCCGGTGAAGATATTCGTGAGGGATTAACTGCAATCATCAGTGTCAAGATTGAAGACCCTCAGTTTGAAGGACAGACAAAACAGAAACTTGGAAACAGCGAAGCAAGAGGTGCGGTGGATAATATCGTAGCCAATCAGCTTGAGATCTATTTAGAGCAGAATCCGGCAGTTGCAAAAATCATTATAGAAAAATCTGTGCTTTCACAGAGAGCCAGAGATGCAGCAAGAAAAGCCAGAGATTTAACCAGAAGAAAAACTGCGCTTGAGGGAATGTCTCTTCCTGGAAAGCTGGCAGACTGTATGGATAAAGACCCGTCTAAGTGCGAAATTTACATCGTAGAGGGTGATTCTGCCGGTGGTTCTGCAAAGACTGCAAGAAGCCGTGCGACTCAGGCGATTCTTCCACTTCGAGGTAAAATTCTGAATGTAGAGAAAGCGCGTCTGGACAGAATTTATGCAAATGCGGAAATCAAAGCGATGATTACGGCTTTCGGAACAGGAATTCACGAAGATTTTGATATCAGCAAGCTCAGATATAATAAAATCATTATCATGACGGATGCCGATGTCGATGGTGCACATATTGCAACCCTGCTTCTGACATTTTTATATCGTTTCATGCCGGAGCTGATTAAACAGGGACATGTATATCTTGCAAAGCCACCTTTGTTTAAGATTGAACGGAATAAAAAAGTGTATTATGCTTATTCAGAAAAAGAACAGGATGAGATTCTTAACGAAATCGGACGTGACGGCAATAATCGTATACAGCGTTATAAAGGTCTTGGAGAGATGGATGCAGAGCAGTTATGGGAGACAACAATGGACCCAGAACGCCGTATTTTGTTAAAAGTTGTTATGGATGAAGAAACTTCTTCAGAAGTGGATTTAACATTTAAGACACTTATGGGTGATAAAGTAGAGCCTAGACGTGAGTTTATCGAGGAAAATGCAAGATATGTCAAGAACCTTGATATTTAAGTTTGATGCGTGAATAGATTGTTCAAGTCGAACGTCTGTGAGACTTGGTGCGTGATTCTGGTCAGCATATGATGTTAAATTGACTTAAACAGAGTTAAGGAGAGACGAATGGAAGATAATATTTTTGATAAAGTTCACGAGGTGGACCTGCAGAAAAAAATGGAAGAGTCGTACATTGAGTATGCAATGAGTGTTATTGCATCTCGTGCGCTTCCCGATGTAAGAGATGGCTTAAAGCCGGTACAGAGAAGAATTCTGTTTTCAATGATTGAATTGAATAATGGACCGGATAAGCCACATAGAAAATGTGCTCGTATCGTAGGTGATACGATGGGTAAATATCACCCTCACGGTGACAGTTCAATTTATGGAGCGTTGGTAAATATGGCTCAGGATTGGTCTACAAGATATCCGCTTGTAGACGGTCATGGAAACTTTGGATCTGTGGATGGTGATGGCGCAGCTGCTATGCGTTATACAGAAGCAAGGCTGAGTAAAATTTCCATGGAAATGCTTGCAGACATCAACAAAAATACAGTTGATTTTGCACCGAACTTTGATGAAACAGAAAAAGAGCCGGTGGTACTGCCGTCCCGTTACCCGAATCTTTTAGTAAACGGAACTTCCGGTATTGCGGTTGGTATGGCAACAAATATTCCACCGCACAATTTAAGAGAAACCATTTCTGCGGTTGTTAAAATCATTGACAACTATGTGGAAGAGGATCGAGATACCGGGATGGATGAAATTTTATCCATCGTAAAAGGTCCGGATTTCCCAACAGGAGCTATGATTCTTGGAACAAGAGGAATTGAAGAAGCTTACCGTACCGGACGTGGAAAAATCAGAGTACGCGCAGTCACAGATATTGAGACGCTTCCAAACGGCAAGAGCCAGATTATTGTCACAGAACTGCCATACATGGTAAATAAAGCGCGTCTGATTGAAAAGATGGCAGAACTGGTAAGAGATAAAAAGATTGATGGAATCACTTCTATCAACGACCACTCAAACCGAGAGGGTATGCGTATTTGTATCGAGTTGAGAAGAGATGCAAATGCGAATGTTATTTTAAATCAGTTATACAAACATACCCAGCTTCAGGATACCTTTGGGGTAAACATGCTTGCGCTTGTAAATAATGAGCCGAAAGTGATGAATCTTCTGGATATGCTGAAATATTATCTACAGCATCAGGAAGATGTAGTTACAAGAAGAACCAAATATGATTTAAATAAAGCGCAGGAAAGAGCCCACATCTTAGAAGGACTTTTGAAAGCACTGGAAAATATCGATGAAGTGATTCGTATTATCCGTGCAAGTAAAAATACACAGGAAGCCAAAGAAGGATTGATTACTGCATTTGGACTGACAGAAGTTCAGGCTCAGGCGATTGTAGACATGCGTCTGCGTGCATTAACCGGACTGGAACGTGCCCGCCTGCAGGGTGAGTACGATGAGCTGGTGAATAAAATCCGTGAGCTCAAAGCAATCTTAGGAGATAGAAACCTTCTGCTTCGTGTTATCAGACAGGAAATTTTATTAATTGCTGAAAAATACGGAGATGACAGAAGAACGTCTATTGGTTTTGATGAATATGATTTATCCATGGAAGATTTAATTCCAAAAGAAAATACGGTGATTGCCATGACCAAATTAGGTTATATCAAACGTATGACCGTAGATAACTTCCGCAGTCAGAACAGAGGCGGTAAGGGAATCAAAGGCATGGCAACCATTCATAACGACTATATGGAAGAACTGTTGATGACAACGACTCACCATTATCTGATGTTCTTTACGAATATGGGACGTGTGTATCGTCTGAAAGCTTATGAGATTCCGGAAGCAAGTCGTACAGCCAGAGGAACAGCGATTGTAAATCTGTTATCCCTTCAGGCAGAAGAGAAGATTACAGCGGTGATTCCGGTTAATGAATTCAAAGCCGGAGAATTTCTGTTTATGGCAACCAGAAAAGGTGTTGTCAAAAAGACACCGATTGAGGATTACAGCAATGTGAGAAAAACGGGACTTGCGGCAATTTCTCTTCGAGATGATGATGAACTGATTGAAGTTAAATTTACAGACGGCAAAAAAGATGTGATTCTTATAACAAAATTCGGACAGTGCATCCGTTTCCATGAGTCAGATGTAAGACAGACCGGAAGAGTTTCTATGGGTGTGCGAGGCATTAATCTTCAGGATGAAGATGAAGTGATTGGCATGCAGTTAAGCTGTCAGGGAGATTATCTGCTGATTGTCTCTGAAAAAGGAATGGGCAAGAGAACTTCGGTTGGAGAATTTACCTGCCAAAACCGTGGGGGTAAAGGTGTAAAATGTTATAAGATTACAGAAAAAACCGGAAATGTAGTTGGTGTAAAAGCGGTCAATGAAGAAAACGAAATTATGCTGATTACAACAGAAGGCATTATTATTCGTTTGGAATGTAAAGATATCTCCATTCTTGGAAGAATTACTTCAGGTGTAAAGCTGATGAATCTGAAAAATGATATTACAGTTGCAAGTATTGCAAAAGTAAGAGAAAAAGAAGAGGAATCAGAAGAAACGGAAGAAGAAACTGAGACAGCAAAAGAATAGAGTGCATAAGTACGATAAGTACGAGGAGAGTTATGATGAAAAAATTAAGAGGGATTCTTCTGTCTATGACAGCAGTCATTGTACTGTTGTCATTAGGCGGATGTGGAACGAAAGTAAATACAAAATCCCCTGAAAAAATAACAAAGTCATTAATAGAGGCTTATACCAAAACAGATGAAGATGCAGTAAAGAAATGTTTTGGGATGGATAAAAAGGACAAAGTTTCAAGTGAACTGAAAACAGAAATCAAACATTATATGACATTGTTTGAAGCTTATGATGCAAAGAGCGTAAAGTTTACAAAATGTGAATCATTAGGTTCTTTTAATGGATATGAGCTGATGTATGCGATTTATACACTGAAAAAAGAGGATTCAGAAAGTAAAACTACTTTGGAGATTCCATGCCTGTCTGTTTACTATGTTCAAAATAACAATAAAAAGTATTCGATTGTGCAGGCGAAAGATGTAACAGAGGAAATGAGTGAAAATTCCAAAAAAGAATTTCAGAAATTCATGAAGACAGATGAATATAAAACTTATGAAAAGGATTATAAGCAGTTTACGAGAAAAAATCCGTCTTATGAAGAAGAACTTACAAACTTATTAGAACAGACAGAAACTTAAAAACAGGTGCTCCTCAGTGAAATCAATTTGCTGGGGAGTTTGTTTTACAGTAGTTTGGTGTAGTTAAAGAAAGTGAAAGATATTATGAAGAGAATTATTTTAATGGTACTGTATAATATTTTACGAGTGCCGTATATGTGGTATAAACTTTGTTATTATGCAAATCATACGGATAAGTATACCGAAGAAGAAAGATACGAACTGCTTCGCTATATCGATGAGCGGGCAATTAAAGGTGGAAGAGTAGAGATAGAAATTCATGGTCAGGAAAATATTCCAAAAGAAAACGGATTTATGTTCTTTCCAAATCACCAGGGTTTATTTGATGTACTTGCAATTATACATGCATGCCCGACACCGTTTTCTGTAGTCATGAAAAAAGAAATTCAGAATATCCCATTTTTAAAACAGGTTTTTGCATGTATGAAAGCTTATGCACTGGACAGAGAAGATGTAAAACAGGCAATGCGGGTTATGGTACAGGTAACAAAAGAAGTAAAATCCGGAAGGAATTATCTGATCTTTGCAGAGGGAACTCGTACAAAGAATCCGAATCATGTAAATGAGTTTAAAGGTGGAAGCTTTAAGTGCGCAATGAAAGCACAGTGTCCAATTGTTCCGGTTGCGTTAATTGATTCCTATAAACCGTTTGATGTAAACTCAATTGAAAAGATTAAAGTACAAGTGCATTTTCTTGAACCAATCCGTTACGAAGAATACAAGGATATGAAGTCTGTAGAGATAGCAAAAGAGGTAAAAATACGGATTGAAAAAATAATTGAAAAAAATGAAAAAAAGTGATTGACATTTAATAGTTTATTAGATATAATAGTTATTGCTCACGTAGTTGAGTAAAATTGAATAATGATTTGTTATTCAGGCAATGGAGAAATACTCAAGTGGCTGAAGAGGTGCCCCTGCTAAGGGTATAGACGGTTTGCGCCGTGCGAGGGTTCAAATCCCTCTTTCTCCGTTCTTATTTTTTGTTTCTCTTTAGAAATAAAAAATAAGTAAAAAAACTGTTGACAAGCTGATAAAGATATGATATTCTATTATAGCTGTCGCAGAAAACGACAACAAGTC
>UMFI01006412.1_pt1 | contig 23828 bp, 18 predicted proteins | sample 1964951 | NCBI WGS metagenome assembly UMFI01 (sample SAMEA4836040, study PRJEB28245) | human gut metagenome | biome: gut microbiome; material: fecal sample | place: Denmark | collected 2008 | reverse complement strand
TTTCGATCGTGTCTTTTTTCTTCAAATTCTTTTTGCGCATCCAAAAGATTTTTATTATAATAAGTATCTTTCCTTTTTTGAGACATAATATCCTCCTTTCTGATATTGAGTATGGAATTATTCTCAAAAGGGATACTTAGATATGTCCTATTTTGGAACCAGGTTCCAAAAATAAAGCAAAATACCCGGAGAAAATCTCCGGGCATTATTCTACATAAATTTATCAACAACTTCTTTGCAGGCTGAAATGACATCCCATTCCGCTTCTGTAGGCATTTCTACATTTTTCATCTTTTTGCACCACTGGATAATGGAATTTAATTTTGCAAGATATCGTTCCTCATCTTTTTCAGGATCTTCATTCATAAGTGTAGAAATCCGCTCCGATTCATGGACTTCAATTCCATCAAGATTCAGATCCACATCTTCATCTGATTCAAAGAAAACTGGATCCAAATCATCAGCACTTAGATTTTTCATTTCCTCTGGAGTAAGGCGGAATCGACCATTTTTTACAGATCTGCTTTCGAAGAAATTATCTGGCAAATCGGGTTCAGAATTATCATCTAACGGATCTTCTTCGAGGTCCTTATCCGAAACTGGAAAGTCATCAAAGGCAGGTGGTATAATAGTGCTTTCAGCGGCTTCTTTAATATCAAGCGGATATGTAGAATTTTCATCTGTATTAAAAGCAGAAGACTCTGACTCTGGAACAATCGGATTTGATTTATCATCGGTCTTGAAATTCTCGACTGATTTTTCTTCTGCTTTTCTCTTATTGATATCATCTTTAACAACAGATCTTGAATCTTCTCCGCTTTTAATTTTTTCCTTTAATTCTGATTTCTTACCCTCGTCCTCTATTCCAGCAATATAACTTGCGCTTTTAATATCAATTTTGTCTTCCTTGACCATATCTTTCAATTCGGAGTCATCACTTTCGAATACCATTCTCCAGTATCTTCCATATCGGTCAGAGGTCTTAAAAAACTTAGCGGCACGTAACGCCATTTCCTTACGTGTAATATCCCCACTATCTACCTGCATCTTTAAGAGTTCCATGATTTCCGCCCGATGCCGATTCTGATCAATCCTCTGTCTCGTTTCAAGATTCGAAGTTTTAATAATAAGTTTCTGTGTAACAACATCCAGATTCTTATTATCGATAACGAATACTGGAATCGGGAATTCATCCATCTTTCCTTCATCAACAAGCTCATTAATTGCTCTCCATCTACGCTCACCGGAAAGGAGCATATACCGATTATCTTCAAGAGGCCCCATTACCCCAAGTGGGTCAAGAAGCCCCTGGAGCATAATACTGTTTTTAAGCTCCGGAATATCTTCAATTCCGAAATCATTTAGTGGATTGGCAACGATCTCATCTCTGTTCAATGTGATCTGTTTTCTTTTTGCCATGATGTCTTTCTGGATTTCTTTACTCAGAATTTTTTCTTTTTTGTTTTTCCGACTCATAATGATTCTCCTTTTTTCTTAATTTTTCACGCGGTAAGTTAAAAGCGATATTCTCTTTCTTTCTTCCTGATTGCTGATTGCATGTTCCATAGAATGATTGACATTGTATACGATCAGGGCTTTTTTTGCTCTGGTCACTGCGGTATATAGGATTCTTCTCGTCAGCATCCCATTAGCTGCATTCGGAAGTAACACAATTACATAATCAAATTCCGACCCCTGTGATTTATGGATGGTAACACAATACGCAAGATCCATATAAAAGAAGTCCTGAGTATCGAGGGCTAAAATCTTGCCATCAAAATTTGCGATGATTGATTTTTCCCGGATATCCGTAATAATCCCGACATCTCCGTTGATATAATTCCGATCATAGTTTGTTTTTGTCATAATAATACGATCACCAACGAAATACCGGTTTTTACCATAATAGATACACTTTCCGTTTTTATTTTGTTGGGAATATTTATTGATCGCATGGGTACCGAGATTGTCTTTTTTAACAGTTGATAAATATTGGACTCGATCTGTATCAATATGCATTTTTTTTATATCTTCAACCGCATTTTCCATAGAACAAAAATTTCTTACTTGAAATGTTTTATCCTGTTTCAATGCACTGCTTCCATGATTGATCAATTGGGAATTATCTAAAATAGTTCCATGCTGCCTCATTACTTCGGTCAAATAATACGTCTCTATAAGTCCACATCCGATAAAATCAGCGAGAATATTCCCGTAATCAACGCTTGGTAACTGGTCCTTATCTCCGACCAAGATTAAAACTGCTTGATTTTTTATTGCAGATAAAAGAAAAGATGCCAGTTCCAAACCAAGCATAGATACTTCATCGACAATAATTAAATCAGCATTTAAAGGTTCATTGATATTTTTCCCTGGTACTGCCGTTTCAAATGGTCTGATATCCAAAAGCTTGTTTACTGTGACCGCGTCCATTTCCGTCGATTTACTCAAAACCTGCGCTGCTCGGCCTGTTGTGGCTGCAAGTCTAATATTACCGCCAATTTCCTGGCTATACTGTCGGATCAAACCCTTTATTACGGCGGTTTTCCCGCTTCCTGGCGGACCGGTGATAATTTTGATTCCACTTGTCTTAAGGGAATCAAAACATTTTCTCTGTCCCTTTGTATAAATAATACGCTCTTGCTTTCCAATTTCATCTGGAAATATTTTCCTGCAAACTTCTACCGGGGTGTTCTGAAGCCTGTGGATATCGGAAATAATGCTGTTCTCCTCATCCCAGATCTTATTTTCATAAACATATGGAATTTCGTGAACCGCTTTAATACAATATTTTTTCCCCATCTCAGTTAGGCAGAAATTTAATAAGGCTATATTTACTTCTGTTTCTGGAAATACAGATTTTTTTAATCTTGCATTGACAATCCGTTCAAGAGATTCCATACTGATACAGCAGTTCCCGCTGTCTGTTGAAAACCGGATCGTATCGGATATCCATCCGATTAGTCGTTGCATTGAATAAGCGGTCATGCCACAGTTTTTTACAGCAAACACATCTGCATGGTATATATCCATATCAGCCAGGGCAAATATAGAATATGGAGATGCTTTAATATCAGGGACTCCTATATTTTTGCTTATCAAAAAATCAATACGGTCGACCGGGATATTTTCTTTTAATAAAAATTTTGTCATTTTTTCTCGCGCTTTTAAAAATTGCAATTTTTTAATAATTCTATGCGCGATTTTTTCATCCACTTTGATATTATTAAAAAAGTCGACAGCGTTATTTTTATCTGCAAGCTCAAATAAATTTCCAAAATCAAGTATTTTATTTTTTTGATTTTCAGTCAGATCATCTTGTGCCACATAATTGAGGACAATTTCCATATCATTTCGGTCATCGTCAGGCAATGATTCTGAGTCCACTAAGAATATTCCGTCTTTATATTCACCTTTCAGTTTGATGGGCATCTTATATGCATAAAAGCCTATTATTCCATAGCATTTCACCAGACCATCTTCCGCAAAACTTACCGGTTCCAATGGGGAAATGTAAAAATACGTTTCTCCTGTTTGTTCATTTCTCTGTATCGTCCTGTAGTAGATTCCATTCATAAAAAAATAAAACCTCCTTTTTACGATTTCAATCATAACAAAATGGAATTTTTTTTATTTTTTACAGGCGAAATATCGTATCAGGTAAAAAATATAAATTCTTCCATACTTATTATGAGTAAAATAAATAACTATTGAAGGAGATTTTTATGGATACACTATATACGGATTACGAAAACTTTTTAATTGGAAATTCCAAAGATGTCGGAAAACATAATTTCTATGGAGCTGCACCAGGCGGGGCAAATCAGCAACGGGCATTATCACTTTTGCATTACGCGTTAGAAGAAGTGCTGGAATGGGATGAAGAAGAAAGTATTAAAAAATTTGATAAATATATGATAAAAGCATTGAAACTTGAGCGTGTTGTTGATTACATTAAGTATCCTGCAGAAGTACCTGACAGGGATCCACGGTATATTCTTTCCTTGCTTTATCCGGATCGGATCAAATTAAACTACACGCAAATGGTAATGGAAGTTTTTCAAAGAGTATTAAATGGGAAAGGCCAGTTTCCCCGTGAGTATTTTGCCGGAGTTGACGGTTTCTTCCGGTTCTGTATATGTTTACAGTATCTCATTTCTTTATATAAGCCATCATTTACGCTTGATGAACTGTACGAATTTCTTCTATCTCCAGAAGGCAATAAGTTTCTTATGAAATATCGTTTGAAAGTTCCTGCAGAACAATTTAATATTAAATTGTTAGACTGCGTAAAAGAAATTACATCAAATAACGAATATTGTGAACTATATTATAGTTATTATTCTTTTTATGTGGAATTAACTGGAAATACGCAGCCAATGTTTGCGATGTAAAAAAAGGAGTGTGACATAGTCACACTTCTTTTTTTCCAACATTTATAATTTTTTTCGCTTTCAATTCATTGATTGTAGTAAGTGATACATGATGTTCTTTTATAATTGGAGTTTTTAACAGGCTTCCACTTTTATCATAAAAGAACTGAATCAGTAATCGTATAGCGCCCGAACATTCATTTCCTGGTTTCATGATTTCTGCTGCCACTTTTGTTTTGGAAATTGTATCTAGTGATATGGAATATCCTGAATCAGTGACATTCAGTCTTTCAATTTTTCGTCCAAACACAGTTCCATCTTTTACACTTCCTTCAATACGTACAACCGTATTTGATAACTTTTTTACCATATCTATATTTGTGTTTTTCTTCATAAATATAACAGTACATAAATCAGCTTTTCCAGCTAATTCAATTAATATCAATTCATTTCCAGCTTTACTGGTTATCTCCGTAATATTAGAGATATATCCCATAATGAATGTTTTCCCATTTAAAACCTCGCCTATTTTATCACATCCATAATATTCTTCGTCTCTATACCCTTTTAGCGGCTTATCGCTAATAACAGTTCCCATTAACGACACTTCTTGTTCCCTATTATATACGATATCTTTAATTTCTGCATCAGATACAGAATATTTGTCACTAAAAATTTGCTGTAAAGTAACTATATTTGTGATATTTTGTTTAGAAATCTGTTCATAAAACTGGACCATATATGCCCTGTTCCTATCAGTTTCATCAAAAGCACCGGCATTGGCAAGCGCTTCCGTGATCTTTTTGAATGGTAATGAGATTTTTTTTGTCCCATTCTCTATCGTATTCCGAAGAATAAAATCCGGATAATCAATATAATATCCGTTTTCTCTTCGTTCCGACATGATTGATTCAAGAATATTCTCTTCTCCTATACCTTTAATCCCATGAAATCCATATCTGATCTTTCCTGTTTCTATAGAAAAATCATAGAGTGATTTGTTGATAGAAACAGGAAGAATTTCAATCTCATTTAGCCTGCAATCTTCATAAATCGGTCCATATTTTTCTATCGGCTTATTGTTGAACATAGCGCATTCAAATTCTACCGGATAATGGTATTTTAACCAAGCTGTCTGATAGGACACTACTGCATAGCATGCAGCATGTGATTTATTGAATGCATATTTTGCGAAATCGGTCAACTCGTCAAATAATTCATTCGCAGCCTCTTCTTTTATATGATTTTGAATGCATCCAACAATATTTCGTTCCGGATCCCCGTAAATAAAAGCATGTCTTTCCATCTTTAGCTTTTCTTCTTTCTTTTTCGACATAGCACGGCGAACCATATCAGCCTGTCCAAGCGAATATCCGGCAAGTGATTGGAAAATTTTCAATAGCGATAGGTAAACTTTTGAAATTATCTCCAGTTTTTCCCCCGCTTCACACCGTACATGAGAGTTTCCTACTCATACGGCGTTCCATCGAATTATTACTCCGACTAAAGCCTATCCCTCCACAGCTTATTATCACTGCTTCATTGGTACTATGGCTTCACTCTCACTGAGATTAAGATTAAGTTATGGCAGCATTGCTGCTTTTCCTTATCAATATTTCATAGGAATTGAATTTCCTCCATATTCTCAGCTTTCCACGTTCCTATAATCTTAGCTTTACATATATCCTTAGGTGCTTCCTTTAAGCCCGTTAGCTTGATAGTGCCTGTAACACTATAAGGTCTTTCATAAAGCAAAATCTTACTAAACCTCACTAACTCCCCACAAGGGGCTGTGGCATTTCTGCTCACTCAGAACTCAGGACCCGTACATTCGGAAGTTCGTCAGCATTTATGAATACATTCTCACCATAGATATTTTATAGCCTCGTGGCCTATAGACCACATTGCTCACCTCTGAGCAACTTTCCTCAGCTCTATGAAGTTTTACACTTTTCATATACAGGTGGACTCTAGTCACTTTTATACCAATATATTATTCGGATTATTATCTTCACATTTTCTGTTAGGGTGGTTCTCAACCTGCCTTACCCAGCTTCATACAATTGAGTATTCAACCTCTTTTGCATGTGGGGACTATTAGAGAGAGCATTTCAAGGCGTTACCCTATCATTCTACTCTTTAGATTATAAGTTCTACTCATTGATTTCATATTCTTTCTATCACAGGTGGACTCTAGCCCTTTTGTACCAATGATTTACTTAAATATTATTTTCTATGAGTGTCGCTTTTCCGATGATTGCTCATCTTAACGCGAAACGTGTCGCACTTACCTGTTCCTGATATATGATACCTCCATATGTTGTCGATAAGATTGGCTCCAGTTCTGGTACTTTATATACCAACGGCTTCTTCTTATGTTTTCGTGCAATGATATCAGGCAAAAATTGCATTGGTCCCGGACGATATGCAGCCACCAGCAAAATCAAGTCTTCAAAACAGGTTGGTTTAAAATCCTTAAGCATAGATTTCATTCCGCCAGATTCAAACTGAAAAACAGAATTTGTATTCCCTTCTGCATAAATATGCTTAAACACAGCATCTTCAAAATCGATTTCATTAAGATCAATGACAATCCCATGATGTTTTTCTATAAGCTGGAGGCAATCAGATTGTACATCAAGCGTATTCAATCCCAAAAGATCCATTTTCAGCAACCCTCTTTTTTCAAGTTGTACCATATCGCATTGAGCTGCCCATGTCTTTTTTGCCACAGTTCCATTTTGCGGTTTATCTTCTTCACTATAAGATAGCGGAACATAATCGTTGATATCATCATTATCAGAAATTACAATTCCTCCGGCATGGATCCCCGTTCCAAATAATTTTCCTTCAATCAATTTTGCCCGATTCCACAAAAGCACTGATTCTGTATCATTTCCAAACTTTGCCTGAAATATATCCTCACAATCTGCTAATTTTACGTTTGGTTTCACCGGAATCAAATCTGAAATCGGTAATGTATATTTTTTCCTATACTCAGCAGTTTTCAAATCCGATGTTTTTTTGTCAAAACTACCATACAGCTCACTGGAACGATCACGTCCTACCATTTGAATAGCACCTTTCGCGGCGTATGTCGTCTTCGTCATAATGGAACACACTGCTTTTTCTCCATACCGCCATTTGAAGTACCGAATAATGGTTGAACGCAATGAAGTTTTTACATCAGTATCGATATCTGGCATGGTAACTCGCTCTGGATTAAGATACCGGTCAAATAAAAGATCGTATTTTATCGGGTCAATATTGGTAATTCCGAACAAATAACAGATCAGTGACCCTGCTGCTGATCCTCTTCCAGGTCCGACGCCAACTCCGGTACGAAAATTCTTTTTCGATAACCATTCATCTACCTTTCCAAAATCAGAAGGAATATTTTTTAATTCTTTTTTGGGGATCCCACCAAGTTTACGCATTACATTGCAATAATCTCTTACAACAAGATGATAATCTTCAAATCCCATCTGTGGTATTATTTTAAGTTCTCTCTGAAATTCTTCTTCATGTTTATCATCCCATTCCTTGTCTTCTATTTTTTTATGACGGGCTTCCATAGCCAATTCCTTGAATGTTTTTTCATTTTTGCATTTCGGGTAATGAGATTCTTGCGAAAATTGCACATTACATTTATTCAGTATTGAAAGATTATCCATTGCATCAGCAACATCTTCTTTATTAGCAACATTAGAAAGTTCCTCAATAAGTTCTTCATCCTCTTTGAGGTAAAGTTCACGATCCGAACCATTTATATCCTGATGTTTTTGAAAATAATTATATCGAACAATCTGCCTTGCTTTTATGCACTCATCGGTTCCATATGTTATATGAGCATCATTTGCGGCTATGAGTGGGGTGTTCGTTTCTTTTGCCATTTTAACAATCAGCGGCATCACAATCCTTTCCTGTTCCAGCCCATGATATTGCAATTCCAGATAAAATTTAGGGAAAATAGTTTTCAAATATATCAGTTTTTCCAATGCCTGTTGATACAGTAGATCCATTGACACAATTTCTTTTTTATTGACGATGTTTAAAAGCTCATTATATTTATTTGATTTCCCTTTTAACTTATCAGCTTTGGCCTTATATAATTTTCGTTTTTCTGTAACATCTTTTAACTGAGTGTTTAAATCCTGTATTATTTTATCTGCATTTTTTTTTGCACTCAATTTAGTGTTCAGGGTTATGTTAAGACTCTCTGCTTCTTTTGGGTCAGATGTATTTTTGATAGAACTTTTTAATTTTGCGATTTGTTTCTCAACAGAAGCGGAAGTTAGTTTCTTATATATGGAGATTTCTTTCTTGATGGATTTTACTTGCTCTGCATATTTTTGATATGTTTGATTTAAGTTATTCCATTCATCTTTTGCTCTTTTTAAATCAACCAATTTACTTTGTTCTTTTTCTGTTTTTTGATTTTCATAGTATTGTTTTAACAATATTGATGCGATAGGCCCCTGTATGCAGGCAGAAGTTGCAAAAATATGCGTATTTCCTTTTAGCTTATCCAGTATTTCATTCGTAATAATTGGATAAACATTTTTAGCGATTTCTACCTGGTTTGCATTTGCATCACGGATTGCATGTGAGATTGCAGTAAATCCTTCCAAATCAAATGGGATAAGAATAATGTGTTCCCTGTTTTCTAAATATCCCTCAACTCCAGGAATCGTATTAATCCCGTACTTTACGCCCATTTCCATGAAATCATCCACTCCAAGCAGAGATCCATGATCTGTAAGGGTAATGTTCTTACAACCATGTTCCGAAGCCCACCGAACGATGTCTTCCGGACTTTGTGTTGAATCGTGCAAACTATACATACTATGTACATGTAAAATTCCGTTTTTTATCATAATCTAACTCCTTCTCTTTGTAGTATTATACTGAAATTTTTTTTGGATTTTTTTTACAGGACAAACGAAAAAGACCGCATAAGCGATCTTTTTCTCAATCCTCGTTTTCTTCGATTTCAATACTGCTGTAATTAGCGTCTCGATCTGGAATTTTTCCATCAACCGTAATGTTATCATTTTCATCCGAAGTATTTGCAAGTACATTTAGCATTTTGGAATTCCCCTGTAAATCCACTTTCGTTGCAACGGCTGCATCACCAAGGAAAGCACTGTAGTTTTTCGGGTTTGCATCAATCCATAACATTCCTTCGATTTTAGAACACCCGCGTAAACAACCAGTGACATCCTCAACATTTTTAGGAATGATTGTCAGTGTTTTCAATGCAGAATCTCCTTCGAATGATGCGGACATACTTTTCGCTGTTTCCGGTATCTCTGGCATGGCTTTTAAGTTAATGCAAAAAGAAAACATTTTATTCATATTCTGCACATTCGGTGGCATAGATACATTTGTAAGTTTTTTGCAATCCTGATACATTCCGGAAGCATTGGTTAAATTTTCTGCATGAGTTGCATCTGGGGTATTCTGAAGCTCCGTACATCCCTGACACATTTCCTGTGCATTTACAACACTTGCTGGCAATCCCGGTATTTTTGTCAGCGCAACACAACCAGCATATGTACGCGTCATATTACGCAGATTAGTGCATGCAGACAAATCCGATATATGAGTCAATGCTTTGGCATCCTCAAATGTAGACGACATACTTTCTACAGAATCTGGAATATTCTTTACATATTCCAAGGTATCAATCCCCTCAAATGCGTTATCCAAACTGGTAGGTGTTACTCCTTCTTCAAAAGAAATGGCTGTAATAGGATAATCATCATTCTGTTCATAATCCATCCATGGAAAATAACTTGCATCATATTCGAGGATATCCCCCGTCCCTTCAAAACATAATTCTCCATTGCTATATAATATTGCTTTTACATTTTTGATCTTTGGGCTTCCGCATTCAAATTCGGTAACTTTTTCTCTATCATTTTTTACTTTTACTTCTGTTGAAATTGATTTTTTATCCTTCAGTGAGACCACAACTTTCGTAACCTTGCCCGTCATAGCTGGTTTATCTGTAGAAAGGATAATATCATCTTCTGACAATTTACTTTTATCTCCAGATTCATGGATTGCCGTTACCTGAAAATCAGCTTCTTTAATATGGTTTCCTTGCTTATAAACCTTATCGTTCGTTGCTTCGATTCTTTCAATCGGGCTTTTATTTGCTTTTGCAGTACTGATTGCAGGAACAGCTTTTCCAACGATTATATAACCGATAAACAATACAATAAGTAACACAATTGCTTTTTTGAATGGTTCAATTGCTTTTAGAAATTTTTGCATTTTTGTCCTCCAAGCATAACACTTTATTTTCTTCGTTCCTCAGATAGCTGTCATGCATTTTTTTGATTTTTTTCGATTCAAATATTTTATCAATGATCTGCAATGCTCCCGCATAATCTCGAAACAAAGAATGATCAAGATAATATAAAGCTTTCTTTATTGCTTTATACTCCATTGATTTTTTTGAATACATTGATTCTAATGATTCTAATGTAATACGAATTGACTTTTTTTCTTCATATACAGACTCAAATCGATCGATGTATTTTTCGTTTCTCTTCTTTATCAGTTTTATAGAAAATATACTGTAAAAAAAATAAATAATTACAACAAACGCACCAACTCCCGCTATGACTAACGGGAGTGATGTTGAGGCGGTTAAGTTATATAATTGAGAATTTAACATAAACAGCCTCCTTTATTTCAGATTCTGGAATTTCTCCACTACTTTTTGGTAATCTCCGGTTTTAAAGAATCTCTTCTTACAATAGATATTCATTTTATCCTGGAAGTAACTTGTAGTGATATCTTCCCCATTCCATGTTACAAGATCTTTTGCATATTTTTTCCGAACTGCTTTTGAAACGCAAAGCATACCGGAAGTTACATCAAATACAAGTTTGCATCCAGATATTTCACACGAAATAAGCCCTTCATTTTCACTCGGCATAGGTTTTGCGTCAATGCCTAAAGATTCTAATTCAGCCAGTACTTTATCTGTAGTAAGTTCTGCTTCTTCTTTTTGCTCATATGCTGCAACTCTTTCATCGAGTTCCTGAATTCTGGTATCCCTTTCTTTTAACGTTTTTTCATACGATTCCGTTTGTTTATCCATTTTTTTTCGATATGTATCTGTATTTTCTGTAAGCTGATTTTTTATTGTACTAGCTTCATTTTTTAAAATGGCAACCTGCTCCTGCATTGTTTTAATGAGCGCATTCTTTTCAGAAAGATCTATTGTCAGAGACTGCGATGTATCGGATAAATCAACAACTTTATTCTTTTCATTTGAAAGTGCTTCTTTTAATTGCTGGATTTCGGATTCGTATGCATCTACGTCTACCGGCATAGCTGCTTTTTCCAAACCGGATACATATTCTTCCAATTCTTTTAAGTCTGCCGTTTTTTCCGTAATAGCATCTTTTTCAAGATTGATCTGTTCTTCCTTAAGACGAAGATCCTTTTCCCTGATTTGGAGAATTGTCTCTTTGTCTGAAATATCTGAAAGCTTGCGCTGGATATCCTGCTGCTGTCTTTTTAATGACTGTTCAAAAGAGTCCAATTTCTTTTCTTTGTCCTTCATTGCATTAGTTCTTGCATTAACGGAAGCAATTCTTTTTTCTAAATTATCGTTTTTATCCCTAAAGGACTGTTCCTTTTGTTTGAAAAACTTTTCGGATTCACGATACTGTTTTTCCTGAGTCTTCATAGCCTGCTGCTTATTACGAAGTTCTGTATCTGCGTTATTGTATGTTACCCACTCATTTTCCAATTTTTCTTTTTCAGCCGTCAGGCGTTCCATGTCTTTTGCAAATTCATTTTTCTTTTCCTGGAGCTGAACCTTCTCGTCCTCTAAAATAGCCTTCTGCTTTTTCAAAAGCTTTTCTCTGAATAAAATCTGTTCCTTCTTCTTGTCAAATGATCGTTCGAGCGCATCGTACATGTCTGCCATCTGTTGTTTTACCTCTGGTGCCTGTTCATATGAAAAATCACTTGAGATTGATTCTAACTCCATATCCTTTTCTGACGCCTGTGTATCTGATGAAAGATTTGTAGACGGAAGATCTTCTGTGCCCTCATCCTCTACATCCAAATTGATTCCTACTGGTTCTATATCCGGATCAGTAGCATTGGCTCTCTCTGCAGTGTCATCGGAAAGTTCAGCTTTTTTTTCTGGTTCGACATTTTCATCTCCTGAAACGTTTAATTCCTGTTCTGGAGACTGATCTGTGTTTTGAGTAACAATCTCATTTTCTTTAGTAGTTTCGGTTAATTGTTCTGTAAGTTCGGTTTTCGATTCGTTTTTATTCTTGAGTACTGGATTTTCCTTTTTTAATTCATTCATCTTGTCCGATGCTATTTTCATAAAAGCGATAAAACGACGTGTAGATTCAACCATCATGCTTTCTGCTGCTGTATCTTCCATTCCGGTCAAAGGTAATGAAAGCTGAAAGATAACCTTCTGGTCGTAGGTTGTGAACATAATTCCAGTTTCGTTTTCTGCAATAGAATTTCCGTAATCCAGAAGCTGATCTTCTGAAAGGTTAAAATCACCTGATGCTTTCACTTTTAACATATCTACTTTTGTTTTAATGGAAAAATCAAATAGAAAATCTCCGATTTTTCCATAGAAATCCAAATCTTCTTTTTCTTTTGGATATCCGACATCCAATACATCTGGATCATTTTTTACCTCATTGTAAATTTTTCTGTAAACATTGATTTTTGTTTCTGCTTTCAACTCGTAGTCCATCCTTTCTTGTTGACATTCCAATGGTCGCTAATGACAACCATTATTTTGGGCGAAGTATGCCTCGATAGGTGGTCACGCACCCACTATCCCCTGTGACGGGGATTACTCATGCTGCCATTTTTACCGGCGACAGCACTTTTCTCGTACATCCGAAGATTTTCATCAGTTCTTTTCTCTGTTCGGATCTGTCATTTCTTCATAAAGAGTTTGGAATATTTTCAAAAAAGAAGACCGGTCCCCTAAAGGGAGCCGGTAATCTTTAAAGTGCAAATGACAACTGACCGCCATGTTCCTGATTATATACAAAATCCTTCGCTGCATATTTTTCAGGGTGATTTATGAGTATTTTTTCAGGAGCTTTAATTCCTTCATGTACTTCCTCATGTTTAAAAAGTCCGTCCTCTTTTAGTTTAAAAAATAAGCGATCGAACATTTCGTCAAAAATTTCACGTTCTTCCCCCTGCGGGATTGCACATGCGGACTGGTTTTCATATTCAAAGACATAACAATCTGCATGGGCAATCAAATAATCACTTTTTACACCAAGAACATCTTTCACGTAACAAGCAAACGCCCTGGCTAACATTTCAGATGGAGAAGCCCAATATCCAAAAGAATCTTTCGCGTACATTTTATCGAATTTCTTTGATCCTTTATAATAATCAGTTACATTTCCCTCTGCATCTTTCTGGAGAGCCTTTACAAGACTTGTAAATTCTTCCGGAAGACAATTCCATTCACGGGTATTTGCAGATGCAAGCTCAAGCTTATTATCCAACCCATAAAATAAACTTATCTTTGCATCAAGTGCGTGCATCCATTCATGAGCTGTGCTTCCTGCTCCATGCATTTTTGTCAGATTGATTACCTGACGTAAAGGTTCATAATGTGCAGAAGCTTTACTGCTACCTCTTGCGCCGAATGCCAAAGCAAGTGTTCCATCAAACGCAATATCTTTGTCGGAAATCTGTAATGCTTCCGCTAAATCAAGAAGTGCGTCATAGCAATAATCCATTGAAAATTGTCTGTCTTTCTGAGACATCCAATTTCCGAATTCCACACCTCGGAAACTGAACTGATTCTGCCAGATATTTTCATCAATATGCCTACCATGTCGATAATCTTTCCCTCCACGCTCAATAGATTCAAGCTGTGGCGGGACAAAAGATTTTTTTCGGTTTGTAATTTTCCTGGTATTTCCATACGGAAAATTCTGTTGTGCGATTTTGTTAAGAATACTGCGATGATTAGTGCCCATGTAAGCGATCGATGTATCTACACAAATCCGAAAATCAGTACTGCTTTCGCCAAAGTAATTGGTCGCCAATTTGTAAAATTCATAAATGTCATTCATGTCTTTTACATTCATGACTTTGTCACGAACTAGACTTACAATACGGATAAATCGAATCAAGGCATAATCCGTAGTTTCATCTTTATATTTCATTGGTTTCTGATGTACTTTTTTCCGGGCTTCCCGCTGCCAAAAAGCAACGAATATATCCAGACCTTCTTCAACCTGTTTCTTTGAGTTCGGACTAGGCCAAATATTATCCTTTTTTACATATTTTGCTTTCTCTGCTTCATTCATTTCTTCGAGGTCATCTTCGCACAATCCCCTTGATTTCCAGAGATCCTTACGCGCTCCTCCAATTTTCTCGCCAAAGTCGGTTATTTTATCAGTCATTTTCTTTGCCATATTTATTTCCTCCTATTTTTGATATATGATTTCAGTGGAAATATGAAAGAAATTAAAAAGAAAATTAAAAAAAGCCACAGCATTAAGCCATGACTTTTAAAACGATGAATTAAGCAATCAGATGAGAACAGATTTCTGATACCACATCAAAATATTCATCCCCGTCCTGAGTCTTCCAGCCGTTACCTGTCCATAAGTCTCCGTTTGGGAGCTGCCAGTTTCCGGATTTAAATGTCAGGCGGTCGAGCATGTACTGGGTTTTACATAATGTCGTCTGAGCCAAGACCACCTGCAGAAATTCTTCTTTTCCCTGATTGATAAGGATACGTAAATATTCTTCTGTATTGGCGGTCATAATTTCACTGATGCGTTTATCTTCCATTTCGAAATCGTTTTTAGTGGCATACGAAGCATTAAATTCGTCATATAAAATCTTAATTGCGCCTGTGCAAAGTTCTACGATCATATTCTGCATAGATTTCCAGTACTGTTCATATTTTGCATCCATTTTATGGGATAGCGATAATTTCCCTTTTACAATAGAAATATTCACTTTTAAACCCATACCTTTTTTGTTCACCATAAATTTATCTGCAGTATCGTTCCATTTCTGATACTGTTCTTTTGTCATATTTTTACTCATAATGTTTCCTCCTTAATTTTTGCAATAACATTGGACACCCGATTATTTTCAATACAGATGTCACAAAATTCTTCATTCTTCATTTCTGCATCCAAGCTGTCAATTCGGGACACTGTTTCTTCAAGGGAAAGATTCCTGCTTAATATTGACGAAATGCAATCCCTCTTATTTCTTTTCAGATATACAGTAAGGCATTCTTTTCCAAAAACTCTTTTCAGTGCGATCGCTCCATTTACATCAAGCATGAGAACCGCTATCTTACCTGCATTTATGATCTGATAAATATCATTTGCATTAAGCCCAAACCATTCTCCAGCGTAAGTACTTGTTTCAAAAAATGTATTCGTCATTTCTTCGAATTCTTCTTTGTTTATAAAATGATAGTTTTTCGCATGCCTGATATCCGGCTGTCTGGTGGTATAAGTTCTTACTGGAATAAAACCATAATGATTTCCCAGTTCTGACAATACCTCCGTTTTCCCACTCCCAGACGGACCAACAATTGCCACAATCTTTGGTTTTGCAGCTGTTTCTTCTTTATTCTGAATCATTCTGACAAATTGAAGGAATTCGTAATAATTTGAAACAGCAAGAACACCTGTCGTATCTTCATTCCATGGACGTCTATATAAGACTGGATATTTCGCCTGTGAATGCGTAAGATTATGTACACCGTCGTCTAATAAGACATCTGCTTGAAGTAAGTCTTTGCGGTTTCCAATCAAAATATTTTCCGGATTAATTTCCGGAAAATGGCGTATAATGCTATTCACCCGTTCTCCAGCACAAAAAGGATCAACGCTTGTTGCAACAAATATTTCGGCCATTTTTGCCAACTCTGCCACAAACATCTGCGCGTTCCAATAAGGCTGCAGGTTACGAATAAATGAAGGATCCTTAAAATAAGAAAGCCGTTTATCCAACTTATTTCCCAAAAATCCCCATCTTTTTATGTCATTCAACGTATACGCAGTCCCTTCAGCCTTGTTTAAATGATCAACAGCCACTTCATTGCAAGGGAATAAAACATCATCTGAGTCTAATATAACTCTCATCTTCATATTGTTTCCTCCTTTTATTTTTTATGATTTCGAAAACAATATGGAAAAACTGGAATAAAAAAATTTGCAATAAAAAAGTCCCCTTAAAGGGAACTTTTTTTTCGATATTGTTTTTGGAGATATAAAACATGCTTCGCCCTTTTTATAATGCCGTTACAAAGCCTTATTTTCCATTCTGCAGCTTTAATGAGGTTTTCCTGTCCACCGGCAGATTTTTGAATCTGTTCAAGAAAACGTTTGATTGCAATCGTTGATTCCTTTGTTTCAGCGGCCTTTTTGGATACCATTACAATATACGCCTTTTCCGACATAAAATCACGGTAAGTACAAGCATTTACCTTACACCGTACATATGCTTCCTGTGCACCAGGCTCTATGATCTTTTTATCATATTCATAACCGCTCGGTAATTCATTTTTTCCAAAATCAATTCCTACCGGTGCAAGCAATCTACCCGGAAAATGAATACCAATCTGTTCTGCTTCTTCTCTGCTAATACGGAAATCGGGTACTGGATTCTTTTTCTTTTTCTCCTGTTTATACCATTCTGGTCTCCCTTCCAGTTCCCAAAGTAAATCCGCGGCATCACTGAAATCTTTTCCTGTTTCCTGCATAATCAAATTGATTGCGTTCGTACTACATCCGCAGGCACGACAATATACATTATTCCAGCCATCTTTGTAATAACAATTTGTTGGTTTATGATCATCATGTTCTGGATTAGGACATAACAAAAAGGTTGCGCTGCCTCTTTTATATGTAGGTATCCCAAGATACGCAACAACCATCGCAATGTCTGCTTCCTCTTTTAATCTGCTAATATCATTCATATTATTTTCCTCCTATTATTACGATTTCATACAGAATATGACAGAAATTCTAAATAAAATTGGTTCATTTTTGGAACCAGGTTCCAAAAAACGTCCTTTTTGAGGAAAATTTCATAATAAATATAACAATTATTGTAAAATCAAGGAGGTAGCTTATGGACATCGAAACTACAAAATCAGAACAACCAAAAACGATTTCAAAAGAAAAAGTAAAAAGGAAATACCCTACTAAAGCGGAGCTACTACGACTCGCATCAAGCCAGGAATTAATTAATTGCTATTCCGCCATGGAAAAAGCCGCAAGAGAAGGAGCAAAATCCTGTTACTTGATTAAAGAATGTGATTATTCTTTGTCAAATTCAACAGTAGAACATCTATTAAATGCCGGAATAGACCTAAGTCAGAATTGTATCCTTTTTGAGAAGGGAACGATTCCGAATGCATTATACTCTGTCCGGGCTTATTTCGATGACTCAGCTCATGGAGTAAAACGACTGTGGAAGGAACCAACAGCAAAACTGTAGAGAGGGAAATTTACAACATGCGAAAATATAAATGGTTGATTATCTACGTATTATTAATGACAGGAATACTTATCGCATCTAAAACACTATTCCTTAATGCCTATATTCCGTCAGATTCAATGAATCCAACCCTGAAGCGAGGGGATCTGGTATTTAGTTTACGTACAGCGACAGAATATAACCGATACGATATTGCAATATTCGAGTCTCCTGATGAGCCTTCCGTTTTATATATAAAAAGAATCATCGGGCTTCCAGGTGACGAAGTTGATATAAAAAACGGGATTGTTTATGTAAACGGCAATGAAATTGACGACTCTTATATCAGTAAAGAAAAGTCAAATTATACAGGTCATTTTTCTGTTCCTGATGATTCTTATTTTATGCTTGGAGATAATCGGAATCATTCAAATGATAGTCGATATTGGAAATCATCACATTTTGTTAAACGTGAAAAAATAAAAGCGGTTGCCAAATTCAGGATTTATCCTTTATACAAAATAGGGAGTGTCCAATATTAAGAAAAAAGTTGAGCAGTCTTCTGCTCTTCTTTTTTTTGAAATTTCAAATTCATATTGAGAGATTATCAGAAAGGAGAATTTTCATGAAACACAAACAGTTTTTAGCACTATTGGTGGCAATTTCTTTAGCTGGAGCGGCCTTGCCATCGGCAGCAATCCCTGTTTTTGCTTCCGAAGTAAAAGCACAACAAGTTACTCAAGAAAAACAGATGTCATTGCCTGACAAGGTTGAGCAGCTTGTAGAAGAAATAGACCCTACCGATGAGGTGTCAATTTCGAAATCCGGTTACATTACATCGGAAAAAATCAGCCACCTGGAAGCAGGCGATTTGCTTGTAACAAAAATCAATTCCAAGGATGTCTATTATGCATATACAGAGGGAGATAATGCCCTACGGATCGACCAGAAAGGGAAAACCATTTCCTGTAAATATGTTGTAAATGATACGACCAGATATTATAAATATCAAAGGAAGAAGCCTTCCATTCCTTCTGGTCTATACGCTGAATATGGAGACCTATTATCGGCTGTAGAATTGCCGCAGTATTATCATTGGAAAAATGATTCTGCGAAGTTGGATAAAATAGGAAGTTATGAATATGACGTTACATACGATCCGGGAAATGACTTGATGTATGAACGCGACCTGAAAGTAACGGTTGAGGTTAAAAAGAAAAAGATGATCATCGAGCAACCGCTTGATACCTATTATTTAACCTACACATCAAAACTGACCTCAGATGACATTTCATTACCCGACGGCTGGAGTTTTGAAGAGAAAATACTAAATTTGTCTGCCGGAGAATATAAAGTAATTTACACGCCTAAAGATGAAGAACATTACGATTATGACTGGCAAAAGAAGGAAAAAATAATTAAAGTGGATATATTAAGGGCTACCCCAACGTTTTTTACACCTGAACCTATTACTGTAGAATATGAATCAGCAATATCCAGCTATTTACTACCGACTTATGACAATGGCTACTTTTCATTTGACGAAGCCGGTAGTTTTACCAAAAGTGGCTACTATTCATGCCATTTTACACCATATGATTTAGAACATTATAAAACAGTAGATGGGATTCTAATCTATGTAACGGTACTTCCGAAAAAACAGGAAGAAATTCCCAAAAAGGAAGATCCTACTCCAGTAATTCCGTCAACAAATCCGTCACAAAACCCATCTGATTCTTCAGGTTCTTCAAAAAAAGAGAATATAGTAAAAAACGAGAAGTTAAAAGAAAGCTCGGTTTCCAATGCATCTTTTAACAAAGTCATAAGTGAGGTAAAAGCAGGAACATATACTGGGATCAGCAAAGCTTCAACAGACTCAAGGATTCACTTTAATCGTGGGACTACATCTGAAAGTTCTGGAGATAAAAGTGAAAAGGATATTCAAATATTAAATACGACAGACATTGTCGCAGACAATAAAACAAACGATAAAGGGTCTAAAATTCGCCCACAAACAAATAAATCCGCAAAAGACGAAACTCCCAAAAGTACAGGAAACAAATCTACAGTGAAAAAGAAACACGAAAAAGAAACTATTACTGAAAAAAAGAATAAATCTGAAACACCACAAAAAAAATCAAATAACTTATTATACGGTATAGGTGCTGCATTGGTTGCAGCTGTGGCAGTAATTATGCTTTTATTTAAAAAGAAAAAATCAAAATAATTATTTCTTTCATATTATTCGTAATCAAATATATAATAGGAGGAAAATAATATGACAGGAAAAGTAAAATCATCTAATCGTGGAATCACTGAAAACGAGGCGGCCTTGATTCTTTGTGTGCTTGGAGTTCCGGATCCTAAACATAAAGGAAAGAAATTGTATCCGTCTATCAACGAGGCACTTACTTATATGATGACAGGATATCTCAATATAAAGGGTGATGAGCGTTGCCAGGAAATCCCGCATGTAAAAAAAGTGTCAGCTGAAGTTAAACATGAAGAAACCATTCAGCTCCAGCTTTTTGTATGATTTCAAGAATGAAGAGCATCGTAACTTAAAGTTACGGTGTTCTTCATTTTGTATACCAACCACTTATTAACACACAGAACAATTTAACTCAATGTGAACTACTCCAAGCGAACTGAGTCGATTGGAGCTTCTACGAGGCAAAATACGCCTCGATGGGTGGTCACGCACCCACTATCCCCTGTGACGGGGATTACTTATGCCGCCGTTTTCACCGGCGTCCACACTTTTCTCGTACCTCCGAATGCTTTCATCAGTTCTGCTCTCCGTTCGGATCGATCACCATGCCTTATCCTGGATATCCGGCTGCAGGTGTGTTTTCTTAAGTTCCTGCGTTCCTTGTACGGAAAATACCAGTTCTGAACATTTACACTCTCTGTTGTCTTATACAAATAGTCCATATACTGCCCTTTGAAAGCGTCAGGATATCGCTTCCGGATGATGTTGGCAGCTCCGTTTACATCCGCGTTGATCAGGATTCCGTTTACACTTCGATACAGTCCCCGCCGGGTCCGTTTCCCTGAGAATTCAGGCGGAGTTTCTCCCTCCTTATAGTCCGGAACCGGGTCTTGATCCAGACAACTTGCCTTGGATGTGTAACTTTCATCCTGCATAACAATCGGGATCCCTTCCCGGTTTGCGACCATCCGAATGGTATCCCGTAGTTTTTGAAACGGGATGGATACAAACGACTGGTTGTTCTGTTTTCCAATGGAAATCTCCTGTTTCTGCAGCGGATTATATCCGATCACGATGACTTCCACTCTATGGACTTTCGCATATCGGACGAGATACCATGCGCATTTATAGAAGATATCTCTTAAGGCATCTTCCCGCTTTCTTGAGAGCGCGTCCAGTGCATGACTATCCTTGTGCGAATGGGAACTGTCGTATCCCCTTGTTAGAGATGCAATCAATTTCGCACGGCGTTTGTTGAACCTCTGATTGATGGACTTCACAACACCGCCCCGGATGACAAAAGGCGCCTTCCCAAAGTTTCCGGCTACAGTGAGCAGGTTATCAAGACCAGGATCGATTCCAAGGATCCGCTTTGGGTCTTCCGGAAGTTCTGGCTCCTTTACATGGTCATCCAGTGTAATCAGAATACGGAACTGTCCGTGGAAAGGTTTGATCTCTGTCTTAATGTATTTCAGACCCCGATACTGTGATTCCTTTCCAATACAAAACATTTCTTTTAAGTTGACAAACTGCAAATAGGCTTTCCCTGCCTGAAAGGTAAGCCTTGTTGTCTGCTTTGTCCACCAGGCAGTTGCCTGCTGTGTACGGATATATCCCGGCAACTTTGGCCTTCCAAGGAACTTTTCGGGGCAGACCGCATATTCCTTCATGGATTCAAAATAGCTCACCCATGACTTTACCGTTTTCCGAATCGCATTCTGGTTGACCTGGCTGTTCATCCTTCGGTAAACCGGATGATCGGTTTCTTTAAAGATTGCATCCAGCGTCTCGTAATTCAGAAACCACTTATTTTTTGTCGGATAAGAGAAAACAGTCTGTACCAATTTGGACCGCTGGACAGCCGATTTCATACCTCCAGATTTAACAAGTCGTTCCAGTTTGGAAAGGAAACGTTCCTCAGCTTCCCGGTTTGCTTTCTGGATCCCGGTAAACACATCATGAAGCACTTCCGTTTCCAGGGATGTCCGTTCTTCTGGTGATTTCCGTATCCCGGTCATGGTATTTCGGATATAAAAGTTGGCTGTATTACGCATACAGCGGGTGTCTGTAGTGTTCTCTGTAAAATACGTCCAGAATACAGAACTTTTATTCTTAAAATTGATCGTCCGTGTCCTCATAAAACAGCCTCCTTTCTTCCTCGTCTAAAATTGACATATCATAACTGGATATGCTATTATTATATCATAATCAACGTTTAATAGCAATTCGTCTTATTTTCACAAAGGAGTATTCTTATGGATTATAAAAAGCGGGCGCACTCTATTTATTCGCTTACCTATCACTTGGTATTTGTTACGAAATACAGGAAGCCTGTCATCTCGGATGAAATAGGTGACTTTATGAAGAAACATGCTGCCTATTTGTGCGGACGATTTGATGGGAGCCTCATTGCAGCGGAAACAGACAGAGACCACATCCATTTGCTGGTATCCCTCCCGCCACAAGTCAGTCCAGCTGATTTGATCCGGACTCTGAAAACCCAGCTTTCGAAAGAAATACATCTTAATAAGGAATATGATTCCTACGTAAAGCAGTACCTTTATGGTGATGCTCCGTTATGGTCCCCTTCCTATTTTATTTGTACAACAGGAGGTTGCTCCATTGAAAAGGTGAAGGAATATATCGAATCGCAGAGGACCGATGAACACAAACGGAAGTACGTGAAAAGTGGTAAGTACAGGAAAAAGGACACGCCTGCTTAACAGGGGCGTCCTTTTTCTTAAATACTTACACGCTTACATCCCGCAGGCGACATCATCGACTGGGGTTTTACGCTGGTCATGATAATATTTTGCCGCTTCCTGTAAAGACATCCCTTTCTTTCTCGCTTTATCTCTCACACTGCTTACAGAGATACTTTTCATTCTGCAAAAGGAATTGATTGATTCATATACACTTCCATCCTCCCAGATAAATTGCCGATTTTCCGTAATCTTTCTAATATAATCAATTGCCTCATCGTAATCGCTGTCTTTATTCCGAAACCTATAAGAATGCACAGATTGAACATTAATATTGTATTTTTCACAGCACTCTTTCAAATTTTTATACTCATCACCTCTATAGTAAAATACATCCGTTTCCAGACTTTGCTTCCTTCTCAGACAATGTCGGAAAGCTTCTTGGATCGAACAGTTCTTTCGCCACGCTCTATTGCGTACTGCTTTTAATGACACATCAAATTTTGTACAGCATGCCGACAAAGACGAGTATAAAACCGACTCCCATTCAAAATAATCCTCCATCTTTTTATTATAGTAATATTCAACCGCCTCTACTTTACCCTTTTTCGTTCTCCACATATAACCATAAACGCTGCTGACATTTATACCAAGTTTGCGGCAGCAGTCACTCAAATCATGATAAATACTATCCCGGAATACAAATGTTCTGGAATCTATTTTTTGTCCTTCCTGCTTTCCAATACGATTGATATAAAATTTCAAAGCTTCTTCTCTGGATATTCCGTGCCGTTTTGCGTATGCCGACACATAAGATGCATTGCATCCAAATGCTCTGCAACATGATGTAAATGTAATATATTCCTGTCCGCAGAAATACATTTTTCGTTTATTATGATAATTCAGATAGCTGGCAAATGCATGCCGCAATAGAAAATGTTTTTTTCTCGCATATCTTCTGACGCAAACCGATTTAATATTGTAAGCCTCACAACAAGCTGCAAAACTATCATAAGTCACATGGTTATATGTAAAACGATTATATTTATA
>UMFI01027546.1_pt1 | contig 24522 bp, 22 predicted proteins | sample 1964951 | NCBI WGS metagenome assembly UMFI01 (sample SAMEA4836040, study PRJEB28245) | human gut metagenome | biome: gut microbiome; material: fecal sample | place: Denmark | collected 2008 | reverse complement strand
ACCAGGTCCGGGTCGTCGTGCCTTTCTGAATTAAATCCCAAATCTCCCTCTTATCTCAAACCCATGATCCATCGGTCCGCTTCCTTTCCCCAGATCCAACATGGCGGCCAGTGCACCGCTGATATACTCTTTCGCACGATGAATGGATTCTTCCAGGGAGTATCCTTTTGCAAGATTGGAGGCGATTGCGCTGGATAAAGTACAGCCTGTTCCGTGGGTATTCGGATTATTGATTCTTTTTCCGCGGAACCATGTTGCTTTGCCGTTCTGATATAAGAGATCATTGGCATCGTTCAGACTGTGTCCGCCTTTGCACAAAACTGCACAATGATACATTTCATTAATCTTCTTTGCTGCTTCCACCATATCTTTTTCTGACCGGATCTCCATCTCTGCAAGAACTTCTGCTTCCGGGATATTCGGCGTGATCACGGATGCCATCGGTAACAACTGTGTTTTTAAAGTCTCAATCGCATTTTCACTGATCAATCGGGATCCGCTTGTTGCCACCATAACCGGATCAACTACAATATTTTCCGCATAGTATTCTTTTAGTTTCTTTGATATTGTTTTTATTAACTTTTCAGATGATACCATACCAATCTTTACTGCATCCGGACGGATATCAGTGATGACCGCATCTAACTGATTTTCCAGGAATTCCGGAGATACTTCCATGATCCCGGTAACACCTGTCGTATTCTGTGCAGTCAATGCTGTGATCGCACTCATTGCATAGACTCCGTTTGCCTGCATGGTCTTAATGTCTGCCTGAATTCCCGCACCTCCGCTTGAATCGCTTCCGGCAATTGTAAGTGCTGTCTTTTTTTTCATCAATTCCCTCCAGTCTCTGCAATAGCAGTCTGCTTCTCTCTGAATCTCTTCCTGATCATCTTTACTTGCTTCATCATAGATTCCTACAACCTGGAATCCTGCCTTTTTTGCAGTGCGAACTGCATGGATAACATCCTCGAATACCAACGTCTCTTCCGGTCTGGTTCCAAGATATTCCGCTGCCTGCAGATAAATATCCGGCTTCGTCTTTCCTGCACCAGCTTCTTCACAGGTGAAGATCCGATCAAAATACTTTGCAATTTCCAGACGTTCAAACGCCATCTCTATTTCTTTTTTATTATTGGAAGATGCAATCGTCATTGGAATATTACTGTTACGAAGCTTCTCCAGAAGTTCTACCGCTCCGCTCTTTAGCGGTGCCGTTTCTTTATAATAGTCGCTGATAATATCCAAAACGTTCTGTTCGATTTCCTCTATTTCCTGTGACAGATGATAATGCTCTTTTACATATTGCGCACCTTCCTGAATACTCATTGTAAATAATATATTTCCAAGATCCGGTTCTGCCTCTATGCCGATGCTGTTCAGATAACGCACCCCTACATCTTTCCATATCCCCATGGAATCCAGCAAAGTTCCGTCTACATCGAATATTGCTCCCTTTATCATGCTTCCACCATTTCCTCTGTTAATTTTTTCAGTTTCTTCGTTGCGTTTTTTATATCTTTTTCTGCAAATATTGCACTGATCACGGCGATTCCGCAGATTCCGGTTCCAGAAAGCTCCGATACATTTTCTTTACTGATCCCTCCGATCGCAATCACAGGAATATCTACTGCTTCAGTAATTGCTTTCAATGTCTCATGACTTATATCAGCTGCATCTGCTTTTGAATCTGTATGAAAGACTGCTCCGACCCCAAGGTAATCTGCCCCTCTTTCCTGTGCGAGCAATGCCTGTTCGACCGTTTGTGCAGATACACCAATGATCTTGTCCGGTCCAAGTTTTGCTCTTACATCTCCGGCTTCCATATCACTCTGTCCAACATGTACTCCGTCAGCATCTATCTCCAATGCAATATCAACATTGTCATTGATCACAAATGGCACATGATATCTGTCGCAGAGTTCCTTAATTTTTTTTGCTTCTTCGAGGAAATGTGCTTCATCCAGTTCTTTTTCTCTCAGCTGCACAAATGTTGTACCACCTTCCAGCGTCTTCTCAACCTGACTGTATAACGTCTCACCATTTAACCAGTGGCGGTCCGTCACGGCATACAGGAGTAAATCTTCTTTCTGCATCTTTTTGCATGTATGTCCTTCCGGCTTTTTTATCTGATCATTCTCAATATTTCTATCTGATCTCATATTTTGCTCCTTTCTCCAATGTTTCTTTATCCATATTGTAGATTGCATCAATAATACGGTTACGGTAAGTGGCATTACCATCACCTTTCTGCATATATCCCCATCCAATCTCTCCTGCCAGCCCCATCGTGCAGACGGCTGCCGCTGCCGCCTCCAGCTTCTGCTCCGGATTCGCTGCCAGGAATGCTGTCATCATTCCGGACAACTGACATCCCGTTCCGGTAATCTTTCCCATCTCCGGTCGTCCGTTGCGGATTATATAACAGCTGGCACCATCACTTACCAGATCAATTGCACCTGTAATCGCAACAATACATCCCGCTTTTTTCGCAAATGCTTTCGCAAATGCAATACCTTCTTCCAGATTCTCCTCTGTTACGGCATCTGCTACATCTGCATCCACCCCTTTTGTTGTTCCGCTTCCCTGTGCCAGTGTTTTTACTTCTGAGATATTTCCGCGTATAACATCGAATCGGACTTTCTCCATCAGTTCTACGGCGGTATTCGTCCGCAGTCCACTTGCACCTGCTCCGACCGGATCTAATAACGTCACATGTCCCAATTCATTGGCACGCGCTCCGGCTGCAAGCATTCCTTCAATCGTTCTTTTGTTCAAAGTACCAATGTTGATGTTCAGACCTTGACAGATAGATGTAATCTCCTTTACATCTTCTGGTTCATCTGACATAATCGGACTTCCGCCACAAGCTAACAATACATTTGCAACGTCATTTACCGTTACATAATTGGTAATATTATGTACCAGCGGCACACTCTTTCTTACATTTTCAATACAGTTTCCTAACATTATTCTTTCTCCTGTTATCCATATATTTCCGATTTCTTCTATTTAATATTTACGCAATGTATCGTGGCTGTCATCTGTTGTATTGTCAATATTTTTTATCACAACATAATACCCGTCATTTCCGCTTATCCTGACAAGCACACGGTCTCCGACTTTATGTCCCTGTATTGCTTTTCCGAGCGGCGATTCGATACTGATCAGTCCCTGAAGAGAATTTCCGCGGATACTGGTCACGAGACGATATGTCTCTGTCTCGTCATCGTCTTCGAAGTATACTTCCACTGTATTATTAATTCCAACTTCATCTACCTTAGATGTATCAGACACAATCTTCGCATTCTTAAGCATTCGTTCCAGATAGCGGATACGGCTTTCGTTACGGTTCTTATCCTGTTTTGCTGCCTTATATTCAAAGTTCTCGCTTAAATCACCCTGTGCTCTTGCCTCTTTTACTGCTTCCAGTTCTTTCTTACGAACAACAATCTTACGGTATTCTATTTCTTCTTTAATTTTCTTAACATCGCTTTCAGTTAACTGTTCACCCATGAAAATGCACTTCCCTTCTTATCTTTGTATATTATAATACTCTGGTCTGTACGCTGCAAATTCTAAATCAACCCATAATGCTCCATTGCTTTATAAAGCCCGTCATTCTCTACCGTATCCGTGATATACTCGGCATACGGCTCCAGAACCGGATCATGATGCCCCATGATCACCCCGTGTCCTGCAGCTTTGATCATATCAAAATCATTGCTGCTGTCTCCGAAGGCATATATCTCATCATCCTGCAGAGCCAATTCTTTCTTTATGTACGCAATTGCAGTTGCCTTAGAATATTCTTTCTGTACACATTCATACACTCCACCCAGACGGTCGATATGTTTGAAAACATCTTCTGTTTCTTTAAAAAACCTTTCTTCGTCTGCAATTTTATCTATATAAATCAGTATCTTATCAAAATCATAACCTGTATCTTCCATTGACTGCTCTCTCCCAAGTCCCAGACCAGCCATATATCTTCTACTGCTTTCCACCGACTCCAGCCTTGAGATACGGTTGGAGTAATAGATATCCTCTGTTCCTTCCAGAAAGCCTTCTACCTTGCAGTCTTTCATAGACTTTATAATCCTGCGTCCTCTTTCATATGGGATAGAATGATGAAATACTACCCGTTCCTCATATACCAAATGTGTTCCACATCCACATAAAAAACCATCGAACGGAATTCTTTTTATCATAGGCGGTACGCTGCATATGGTGCGCCCGGTATTGATAAATGTCTTATGTCCGTTCTCCTGTGCTTTGCGTAATGCCACAAGTGCACTTTCCGGTATCTCATGCGTAATCTCACTTAAAATTGTTCCATCAATATCAAAAAACAATGCTGACATAACTTCCTCCATTTTTATACGAAAAAACTGACATCGTTTATTATAATTAAACGTGCCAGTCTTTTCAATAGATATAGCAATTTCATTTTATAATCTGTACGCAGGAACCCATTCCCGTATCATGATCTTACATTAATTTTCTGAACAGATCTTTCAGATCCTCTACACTGGCATCTTTCGGATTACCAGGTGCGCATGCATCTGCGTGAGCAGATTCTGCAAGGAACGAAAGGTCTTCTTCTTTCAAAGCCTCCAGTTTTGTAGGAATTCCTACGTCTACAGATAATTTACGTACCGCATCTACTGCTGCTTTTCTGTATTCTTCTACAGACATATCATCTACGCCTTCAACGCCCATCGCTTTTGCGATTTCTTTATATTTTTCTCCCGTGCATTCCGCGTTGTATTCCATAACGATTGGAAGCATCATTGCACATGCAACACCATGTGGTGTGTCATAGACAGCTCCAAGTGTATGTGCCATAGAATGTGCGATTCCAAGTCCTACATTAGAGAATCCCATTCCTGCGATATACTGTCCAAGAGCCATTCCCTCGCGTCCTTCTTTTTCATTTGCAACTGCGCTTCTTAAAGATTTGGAAATAAGTTCAATCGCTTTCAAGTGGAACATATCTGTCATTTCCCATGCTGCCTTTGTTGTATATCCTTCAATTGCATGTGTCAGGGCATCCATACCTGTCGAAGCTGTCAGTCCCTTTGGCATAGAAGACATCATCTCCGGATCCACGACTGCGATAACAGGCATGTCGTGCGGATCTACACAGACGAATTTTCTCTTCTTCTCGACATCAGTGATAACATAGTTGATCGTTACCTCTGCTGCTGTTCCTGCTGTTGTAGGCACTGCAATGATCGGAACACATGGATTTTTTGTCGGTGCTGTTCCTTCCAGACTTCTTACATCCTCGAATTCCGGATTTGCTATGATAATACCGATTGCTTTGGATGTATCCATAGAAGATCCACCGCCGATTGCGATGATATAATCAGCTGCGGCTTTTTTAAAGGCCTCAACTCCATGCTGTACATTCTGGATCGTCGGGTTTGGTTTGATATCAGAATATAATTCATATTCCAGTCCTGCATCCTCAAGTACTTTTGTAACTTTCGTTGTTACATTGAATTTGATCAGATCCGGGTCTGAACATACCAAAGCTTTTTTCAATCCTCTTATTTTAACTTCTGCTGCAATCTCATTGATTGCTCCTGCTCCGTGAAATGATGTCTGGTTTAAATTAATTCTGTTTGCCATGATAACTGACACTCCTTCTATACATAATCTTTATTTGTGATGCGAAACATTTTCTTTTCCTCTTTTGTTTCGTATCTTGTTTCTTTATGTCTTAATTTTAACAATCATTTTCTTTGAATGTAAGTTACAAAGTATATATTTTGTAACATTTGCACGTTACACTTTTGTATTTTTGTAACTTTATATCTTTTATGCACAATATTTCCAAATGTATTGTGTTATTCAAATGACATTTCGCAGATACATATTTTGACATCAAAAAAAGAACTCCATCTTACAGGAGTTCTAATTTCTTAAATAATGTTTCCAGTTCTGCCGGCATCGCTTTTACCAGATTTTCTGCCATTTTTTCTGGACGTTTCTTCATATCCCCCAGTACCCACTGGGTTGTCATATACACCGAGCCCTGACAATACATCTCCAACTGGAAATGCAGATTCTCAGGAATTGGCTGTTTTGTTTTTGCCTGAATCTGATTCTCATAAAACCTCAGAATCAGCTGAAAATCATGATCTCTCAGACAATTCTGATCATCATTACGGAACGCTGCTTTGAAAAATAATTTCTCTTCCTCTATATAGTGGAACTTATTGACCAGTCCTTCATAAGCTGTCTTACCCTCTCCCATGTGCTGGAACGATTCTAACAGGATCCGGTCAAAATACCAGTTAATGAGATCGTATTTATCCTGGAAATTTCGGTAAAATGTCTGCCGCGTTGTTCCACATTCTGCCACAATTTCTTTTACTGTAATCTTTTCTACCGGCATCTTCTTCATACAGTTTTTCATGGCTTCCGCCAGACGATATTTCATCTTATCGTGTTTTATTCCTTCCACTTACATCATCCCCAGTTTATTTTTTCTGACTCTCTAGAATACTTTCGTCGTCCATTTGCTCATGTCCCAGACTTCATTTACCACATCCTGATAGAATTCCGGTTCGTGACAGATCAAAAGGATGCTCCCTCTGTATTCCTGCAAGGCTTTTTTCAGCGAATCCTTTGCATCCACATCCAGGTGGTTGGTCGGCTCATCCAGGAGTAAGATATTTGTATCCCGGTTGATCAGTTTACAAAGTCTGACTTTCGCCTGCTCTCCACCACTTAATACTCTGACCTGACTTTCGATATGTTTTGTCGTCAGTCCGCATTTTGCCAGTGCCGAACGTACTTCATACTGTGTAAACGACGGAAATTCCTGCCAGATCTCATCGATACAGGTAGTCTTGTTCTCGCCTTTGACTTCCTGTTCAAAGTAGCCGATCTCCAGATTCTCTCCCAGTTCACAACTTCCGGATAAGGATGGAATCAATCCTAAAATGCTTTTTAATAATGTAGTCTTTCCGATTCCGTTCGTTCCAACCAGTGCTATCTTCTGTCCACGCTCCATACTGAAATTTAATGGTTTTGATAACGGCTCATCATATCCCGTTACCAGATCATGTGTCTCAAATAACATCTTTCCAGGTGTACGGCCATAACGGAAATGAAATTCCGGCTTCGGTTTCTCTGCCGCCAGTTCGATCACATCCATCTTGTCCAGCTTCTTCTGTCTGGACATCGCCATATTTCTGGTAGATACACGTGCCTTATTACGTGCCACGAAATCTTTCAGCTCACTGATCTCCTGCTGCTGTCTTCTGTAAGCAGCTTCCAGCTGCGCTTTCTTCACAGCATAGACTTCCTGGAAGTGATCATAATCTCCCACATAACGGTTCAGTTCCTGATTCTCCATATGATAGATGATATTGACCACTTCGTTTAAGAATGGAATATCATGCGAGATCAGAATAAATGCATTCTCATAATCCAGAAGATAGCGCTTCAACCATGCGATATGTTCCTCATCCAGGTAGTTGGTCGGCTCATCCAGAAGCAGGATATCCGGCTTTTCCAATAACAGTTTTGCAAGAAGGACTTTCGTTCTCTGTCCCCCGCTTAAGTCTGTAACATCACGGTCCAGCCCCAGATCCAGAAGTCCGAGTGCTCTTGCCACTTCCTCTACCTTTGCATCGATCGTATAGAAATCGTGCAGTGTAAGCTCATCCTGAATGCTTCCGAGTTCGTCCATCAGACGGTTCATCTCTTCTCCATCTGCCGTTCCAAGCAGATCACAGATTTCATTCATACGCTGTTCTTTCTGAAGCAGCGGATCGAATGCAGATTTTAACACGTCACGGATGGTCATTCCCTTTTCGAGGACCGCGTGCTGATCCAGATATCCTGCATGTACATTCTTAGACCATTCTACTTTTCCTTCATCCGGCACAAGCTTTCCGGTCACAATATTCATAAAGGTAGATTTTCCCTCTCCGTTGGCTCCTACAAGACCGATGTGTTCTCCCTTTAAAAGTCGAAAAGAAACATCTGAGAATATGGCTCTGTCCCCGAAACCATGTGTCAGATGTTCAACATTTAATATACTCATAAATTTCTCCCTGATTATTCACTTTTTTAATTTGAAAAGATGCCAGCAAACTCTCTGCTGACATCTACATTATAACGTTTCAACCAGAACCTTGCAATCATAATATATTCCGGTTTGATTCGTACATTCTGTATTACATCTGCATTATATCGCTTTACAGAAAATACTCCTCTTCATCCCGCCATACTTTTCCTTCGTCATCACCTGTTCATACTGTAATTTCAGGAATGTATTCACACTTGCCACATTGTCCGGATGTGCCGTTCCAAGCAGATAATGATATCCTTGTTCTTTCAGAATCTGTTCTGACTCTTCCATCATCTTTCTCTGCAACCCCTGTCCGCGATATTCTTTTCTTACCATGGCAATCTCCATATGTGCCGACTGCTTTCGCTGTTCTTCATCAAATTTCAGATCGTATCCGAGATTCTCATCCCCAAGATTCTTTGCCCGTGCGATAAAGACACCTGCCAGTCTGCCATCACACATTGCCTTTAATCCAAAGCCACCGGTCATCATATAGCTTGTTACTTCCTCATCGCTATCCAGACTGAACCATTCCTTATTCGGAAGTTCACTATAGATTTCATGGATCATTCGAAGAATATCCGGTATATCCTGCTCTGTTACAACTGCTATCTCATTCATATATCTTCTCCGTTCATTTTTGCTGTTTACAGTATCATACTGTAAATATGTTCATCTGTAAATAGAATCATTCTCGCGTTCTTTCTCTTTTTATGTTATAATTTTCTTAAAAACTTAAGGAGGTTTTACTATGAGCCATATTTCCTATGCCTTTAATCATTCTGACATAGAAGCAACCGCTTACGCTCTTACCGTTCTGCCTCGTCTTGGACTTGCAGAATCAGAAGCCCAGGCAGAAATTAATTATCAACTCTGTTGTTCTGCGGCGAAAAAATTGATTAATCACGCCACAGATATTACACCCGACGAATTTCGTACCATTATTGCAGCACTCCAGGCTGCCAAACTCATCATTCTTGGTGATATCGAAGTCGATGCAAAAACATGCAGCGAATGCAAGAGTTATTTCTTTACGATCAACAAATTATTATCCACCTTTGAAAAGCAATTATTGCAGGAATAAAATCAAATGATACGCAAAGAAAAGCCCCGGAAATACTGGATTTTCGGGGTTTGTTGCTCTTTTTCGATATTCTGTTAAATTATCGTTTGCAGAACTGAGAACGCTTGATTTTACTGAACTCTTTGGTGGTTTGAAATCCTTCCGTATTAATAAGACTCTCAAACTTTCTGCTCTTCAATTTTCATTCTGTTGATGTTTAAAATTCTTCCGTATTAACAAGACTCTCAAACTGTTCATGGTTACTCCTTTACTACACATCTTTTTAAAATCCTTCCGTATTAACAAGACTCTCAAACTCAAGAGCATAATACTCCTAAAGAGGTGTTGTTTAAAATCCTTCCGTATTAACAAGACTCTCAAACTATACCTGTTGGTATTCAGTGCCCGGATATGTTTAAAATCCTTCCGTATTAACAAGACTCTCAAACTTACAGCCGCAAAAGCAGGTTCAGCGTCAGGTTTAAAATCCTTCCGTATTAACAAGACTCTCAAACGTTCGGGCAAGTCGTTGCACACTGCAAGTGGTTTAAAATCCTTCCGTATTAACAAGACTCTCAAACCATTCTTATCTCATTCGCCTTTTTGTCAACGTTTAAAATCCTTCCGTATTAACAAGACTCTCAAACTCGTCTGTACAATTATATTATATCCTATCTGTTTAAAATCCTTCCGTATTAACAAGACTCTCAAACTTACCCATGTATCACCAAATTCATCTTTAGGTTTAAAATCCTTCCGTATTAACAAGACTCTCAAACTCATCCACGCACTCATATCTGCAAGCGCCAGGTTTAAAATCCTTCCGTATTAACAAGACTCTCAAACTATCTACATTGCTTCCCAATGCTTTTGCAATGTTTAAAATCCTTCCGTATTAACAAGACTCTCAAACCTCAAATCCGGTTCTCGCCGAGTCGTTATCTTCTTACGATAGAAGATTGTTAATACACAAGGTCCAGCACACAAAGATCTTTATCTATAATAACATATCTGTCACTTTCGATGGGGTCTGATTTTACTCCTTCCAAATTAATAAGATACATCTTCGTATAAAAACAGTGTTTATAGATTTCTCTCAGATCCTCGGTACTGAAATATTGCTTCAGATTCAACACAAAAACAATATCAACATTACAGATCTGCTTCATGGTTCTCAGATAGTTTATAAACTTTTCAGTCAGACTATCATAACAGGAATCCATATGTACATTACAATATTTTATCAGACCTGCTGCCTGAAAATCAACATCATATGTCAGATTATATTCGGAAGAACTCGTAACCTTATCCATAAACTGGATAACCTTCTGATTCACAGTCGCAAATTCTTCAAAATGATCTTCCAATATTTTTTCTGAAAGATTTTTATAAAGCTGAGATAGAATCCTTTTTTCCTCACAACTAACTGTCAACGGATTATTAACCACTACCGTCCTTTTTTCCATAGACAGTTCCTTTTCAATATCCGAAAGGATGAATTCTCCTTCTTCTCCTCCTGCCTGTCTGCAAATATGATATACAACCTCTGAAAATTTTACCGGTGATTCAACGGTTATGTTCAAAACCTGATTTTCGGATAACTCCACTTCTAATCCTAATCTGGGATTCACAAGTTTCATATGATCACCACTCTTTCGTCTGTGTCGAGAATTTCGCTTTTTTTCGTTCCAACAATAAATTCCATTTTTCCAAATTGCTTCTCCGTTATCTTCAGCACCTGTACCAGTCCATCCGCAGGCTTATTTTTCCTGATATTTTCCACAATTGCATCTGCCATTGTGGAATTTTGTGCCAGCCTACAGTACACCGATTCCTGCATCATCAGAAATCCTGTCTTTATCAGATACTTGTGAAAATCCCTGTAATCTTTTCGGTTTGCACTGGTGATAACCGGAAGATCAAAAAATACCATTACTCTCATATATCTATAACTCATTTGTCCTATAAAATTTTATCTGCGATACATCATTATCATTTAATGCATCAAAGACACTCCTGATATATATTTTTATCGCATTTGTCAGATATTCGTTTCGGTTACCGATTGTTACTTCTTCTTTTAGTAACGAAACCATCTCATGTTTTTCTTCCTTTTCAAAAAACGGGAAGGCCATCTTTTTCACTTTCAGATCCACAAGCGGGCGAAACGGTTCCATCAGATCACAGGCTAGATTGAACTGATTAAATACATTATCATGGAAAAGCCCTAGCTGTGTGATATACCCATTGGCCACCACGCAGCGATTAAATGTTGACAACAGCAGTGAATAACCATAATTCAGCGCAGCATTCGTAACATTTTCCGCACTTCTGGTAAAATCCATACCAAATAGAGCATTAAAGTAAACTTTCGCCGCATGCCCTTCCCGATTCGTAACATCCCCAAATTCTATTTCGTTGATATACTGATAAAGCAGATCTGCTTCCTCGCATTTCCAATGCTGCAGATGCAACGCCTGTTTCCGTATTTTCTCCGCCACAATTTCTGTCCATACATGTTTTTTTATATCATCGGTCCATGCAATCTGATTCCTGACTTTTAATGAGGTATCATGCGCTCCGTAGTAACTGATGAGTTCTGACGAAGGATTTCTCTTTTCATCACAGAAAATCACTTTGATCTTTTTCTTTGTCAGTTCACATAAGAGGGCCGCGGTCAGTGACACCGATGTGGATTCTATCATTACTGTTTCAATTTCCGAAAGATGAATCTTTGTCACATCATCTTTTCGGATCACCAGATATCCCATCTGGTAATCCAGCTTCGCCGTGCTGGATATGATCACCGTCCGCCAGCTCATACTTATCCCTCCCTCTTATTTTTTTAGTAAATCCATTTCTGTTTTATACATACCGGTAATCGAATAATTTACAAGTTTACATTCTTTTGCCTCTGTCATATTTCCGGATATTCGGATTCTTCCTACCTCTTTTGGTCCTCCAAGAACTTTCAATGAGAAGACTCCTCTCTGAAAGGATGTATACTGAACGATATCACATATAATCTTCACCTGTTCTTCGATATCAAGAAGCTTAAATGCTTCTTCTCCATCTGCAAGACACTTTCCTATGCTTCTTGGATGTCTTTGATAGATGGAATGCAGATGTTTTTCTGTAAGTTCTCTGTACAGTTCCAGATTACTTTTACAGGTGATTTTTTCATCCCAGTGTAAATTTGTTTTCTGTTTTTCTGATAACAAAATCGCCTTATTCATTTTTTCCAGCTTGCAAACATATTGTATATATTTATTCTTCAAGCACATTGCTGTTGCATTAGAAAATTCAATATTTTTTCTTGCATCCATTCCAATAATGTATAAGAAATATCCATTGTATTTTATGAGTGCATTCTTTTTTATCCTAGCATTTATCACTCTTGGATTTTTATATCCTTTCTGTAGCAGAAAATCAATCAAATCCTTTTCCGTTTTTATCTGAGCAGCATAATAGCTATGTATCACTTCGAAACATTTCTTTCTCTTTTTTTCCAGTCCATGTTCTATGAAGATAAAATAGGAAGGATTCAGAGAAGTGTAACCGCCATATTTGCTTACGTCCTGCATTTTTTCATCATTTATTTTTAGTGGAACATAATTATCCTTCTTAGCAGAATACTTTCCAACCGGCTGAAGATTAAACAATTCTCCCCTCTGTTCAAATGTCTGTCTTGTAATGATCGGCGTATTTTTTCCCATCGTTTCCTTTACCAAACGAATCGTTCCCGGTCCCTGTTCGCTTGTTGCGATCCAGGCTTTTTCTCCATTTCTTATAATATCTTTACTGTACATTTTATACAGATTATAATCATAGTTTCTGCCATCACGTCTTGCTTCTTTCTTTATAAAATTCATAGGATTTCTGGTGAATTTCGTAAAATACACATTTCCCACAACGATATTCAAATATGCATCCTGTGCATGGTGATAATCATTGACCAGCCTGCTTTTTAGCATCTTGTATTCTTTTCTGAAGTCAGATACATTTCTTGCCTTCGCATATACAATATCCGTTCCCGGCAGCATCGCCTTCATAAGCTCTGCGATTCCTTTTGCTCCCTGTGCAGTTTCTACTAACTGTCTTGCGATAAATCCGGCAAGCTGCTCTTCTGACAGACGTTCCGTGGATGTCAGGCGGTTGTATTTTTCATCATTCATAAATCCCATTTTATGAAGTGTATGCCACAGATCCCGGATTTTTTTATTCGTTCTGACCTTTTCCGGCACCGGATAATCATTCTTTTTCTCGTTCTGGTTGATTGTTTTTGACACCAGAACAAGATTATTTTCAATATTGTTGTCATTCGTCAAGCTTCTTGGATAAATATGATCGATGTCATATCTGCTATCATCAAATAGATCTTCAATATCAATGGGTTCTCCCGTATATACATCCCTTCCCATCTGCAGATAATAAAGATACAATTTTTTACTGTTTAATTTTCCGGATGCATTTGCATTTTTTATTTCTGCCGCCCAGTTTCTTTCGTCCCTAATGCTTTCATACAATTTTAACAGACGTTTTTCTCTTGAATTCTTTCTTCCCTGTTCTCCTTTTTCTTCCTCTGTTCTAGTCATCTCAATAAAGATACGTTTTGGATTATGTCCCATGATCTGCGTAATTTCTTTTAATGCCTGAACAGCCTGCCAGATCATACGTTTCACAGGTGCACTGTAATAGTACTCGTCCAGATCTTCAAATTGAAATTCCTGCAAGGTTTTTCCTAACGCTTTTCTTCTCTCTTCCAGTTCTTTTTGAAAAGTAAAATCTTCGCTATAGATCAACTCCATAAAATTCAGATTATATTCCCACATGGCCCGGATCAGAGAAATTTTCTCACCTGTACTTTTATCACATCCGCTCAGGCATAACATACTTCTGGAAAGTCTTGCCCAGTCCTTAAATTTATAACCTGAAATCCGCTTTACCTGGTATTCTGTCATCCATCCGTCAGAAACATACTGATTCAGTTTTTTTCGGAACATCGACTTAGCATCCCCATAGATGGTTCCGTAATAAATAATTTTTTCTGCTATCTCTTGAACTGCTTCTTTTCTCAGACGTTCTCCAAAAACGCTATACATTTTTCCATAAGAGGGCAGATACGCATTGATCTCTTTGTCAATACCTGAAACTTCAGATTCTTCCGTAATCAGTCCTCTGTTTATCAAATATGTGCAAATATTCTTTTTCGTAACTTTCTTTCCCAGTCTGGATCCCTGGAATACTTCCTTGTAGATATCCTGTTTTAATTCCGGTACGATTCGTTTTCCATGAATGCGTAAATTATTAATTTCATTGAGAACACAATAGCTCTCATATAATAAAGACTGCTTTGGCAAGACTTTTTCTCCGGAAAGGTACGTACATTCCCGGATAAGATTCGTGATAAAACGTTCTGAAGTCTGTTCTATATCAATCTTCTGTTCCATATTCCAAGGTAATACCTGTCCTGATTCCTTTATCTTTGCCCATCCTGTTTTTGATCCGCTGCCTACAGGTCCGACATAGTATGGAATGTTACTGGAAAACAGCATCAGGATCCGTTCAGATACCGTATATCCACTTTCATCTTTTTCTTTCAGAAAATCGAGATGGTGTTCTGCGTTTTCAAGAATTTTCTTTAATTCTTTTCGATGTACCTGGTTTGGAATGATTCCATTTGCACCAGTAATCTGTTTGGGCAGAAAACGTTCTAATTCCATCTCTTTGCGAATAGCATCTACATCCGCATCATGAACCTCTTTCAGATCTTTCTTGATCCTGTCATAGAGATCTTTCTGGCTTCTTTTTTTCATATTTCTTCTGTACTTTTTCGCTTCTGCCAGAGAATCCACTGAATTCGTGGAATTGGAATACGCACAATAACTTCCCTCTTCTCCGGAGCGGAACATCCTATTATACATTTCCCGATCCAGATTTTTTCTATACACCTTTTTCAAAAGATGCAGATCTTCTTTATGTTTTTCGTACATCTGCACTCTGGCGTCTGAAAGATAATCGAATCCATTCAATACAGACTGCAGCTGACTGTAATCATACAGTTGTTTCATATTTTCTATGATCAGATAGCGTTCTTCTCCAATCGCAGCTTCGATTTCTTCTTTCTCATCTTCAAAAGCAGCCTGCTGAAATGCAATCTTAATCTTTTCATCCGCCTCGATTTCAAACATGACTCTGGCATCTGCTTCCATACCGCACAGGCATTTGATCCGTTCCATCTGTGCTTTCTCCGATTTTTTGATATCGATTTTAGATGCTATCTGATCCTTCTTAGCAGTCCTTGAAATATTCTTATCTTCCAGAATTTCTATGATTTCCTTATAGGTAACCGAGCCATATTCTGAAACACCACAGATAGCATTCATTACCAGTTCACCTACATCTTTTATCATATATGCATTCAGATCACTGGATTCTGTATTCAAAAGAAAGTGTCCACGATGTTCGAACATGTTGATAATCGCCAGATACAGGAAGCGCGAATATCTCTCTTCGTCTTTTATTTGATCTCTTAGAAGTGCCTGCCGCAGATGAAAAATTGTAGGGTATTCTTTAACATCATGATATTCTTTGTCTCCATAACCCGGGTCTGCAAAAAGGCTGTCTTTTGTAGTCAGTCTGGCATCTTTATCTTCCTGATAATACTTGCTGTTATCCTGTCGAATATAAAACAGTGGATCATGTTTCAGTATATCCTCTGCAAAATATGACCGGATCAATCCGATTCTTGCCTTATGACGCTGTAACCTTCTTTTTGCGATTCGATGGGTTCTTCTGTCTAATTGGGATTTTGCAGTTTCATATTCCCTTACAAACCAAAAATCTTTTCCTTTTACTTTCAACAGATGATACTGTGTATCCGTAACAGCACCACCCAGTGATCCTGTACCCATATCTAATCCTACATAATAATCTTCTCTTTTATCAGAATTCATAAAAAAGCCTCCAAAATATATTGACATTTGAAATTTCTAATGCTATGGTAATCATGTATTAACAAGACGAGTTCAAATAAGGGGAAACCCGAAATCGCCTTTTGGCGCCGCATGGTGCGGCATAAAAAAGTCGTGTGCAACGGCTTTTTTGTTTTCTATTATTCTATCATGTCTTAGTTATTTTAACCATTACTTTTATGTATCTTCATTTATTTTTATCATTTTTGTATAACATTTACACACTATGCCGATTGCACTTCTCAGGTTACTGTTCACTCTTTGCTCACCTTTTTCCCTGTTTTAATCATCCTCTTTTTAATAGCTATTACATCTGTTCTGTACGTTACCATTGAGTCCTTCTTTCGCAACCCTTACTTCTTGCATAAGTTCAATATAGCATTTAGCTGTTTCAGTATTAATACGTTTTGCGTAAGTTTCTTTTCTTTTTACACATTTTTATTTGCATTACCGTAAGTATATGGTATATTTCAATTATGAAAGATGGTGTTACAGAGTGGAGATTATTAATGACAGAATATGGGAAAGACGCATTTCTTTAGGATTGACGTTGCTGAATGTTGCTGAACAGCTCGGTGTCAAAGAAGCCACGGCTCAAAGATATGAAAGTGAAGCAATCAAAAGTATCAGCCATGAAACTATATCCAGACTATCAGAAATTCTAAGTTGTACCCCATCATATCTGATGGGATGGGACGCAACATCTCGTCCTGCTTCCCACGTTTCTGATGAGTTTCAAATAAACAATCTCGAAAAAAGATTATTATTGAATACCGTAAATCTGATGAAATCACTCAAGCCATGGTGCTCCGTGCTTTGGCCATAGATGAAACCATTGAAATAAAAAGAAACGCTTAGGATACCATAAAGATAATAAAGGAATCATACATTTAAAGTTTAGGAGGTGTAATATTTATGGGATTATTGGAACTTCATACCCATGTAAAAAGAATCCTCGTATACCACGTTCTAAAATATTAAAATCTATGAAAGTCAACGATCGTGTGCTTATAGAAAAATACACGTATAGAGGATGACCATCATATTTAGTTGTTGATCCTAGTAGTAAGTGTGACTTAGGTGTTCTCGGTCAAGGCGCGGCTGATTATCTTAATGCCAAATATCCCAATAATGTTTTTATTGCAACGCTTTCTGATCGTCACAATACTTCTTTTCATGTTTTACCTAGATCAAACGCCTCGCAAAATAAACCAATAGATACACATTGCATATAAACTTTTAAGGAGGGCTCATATGGACGAGATAGCGAATTATTCTGAGTCTGTATTTGAAGACATCAAGCATGTGAATGAATATAGTCAGGAATTCTGGTGTGCAAGGGAATTGCAAATTGCACTTGAATATAAACAATGGAGGAGATTTCAAAACGTCATAGAAAAGGCAAAAGAATCTTGCATAAATAGCGGAAATTCCGTTGAAGACCATTTTGCCGACGTTGGCAAAATCGTGGAAGCTGGAGCCGCCAGCAAAGATATAGGTGATATACAGCTATCCAGATATGCCTGCTATCTCATTGTCATGAACGGTGATCCACGAAAAGAAGTGATTGCACTTGGCCAAACCTATTTTGCTGTGAAAACACGTCAACAGGAACTGATAGAAGATTATGATAATCTTTCTGAAGACCGTAAGCGTTTGGCCATCCGCAAAGAAATGGCAGAACATAACAAATTGCTTGTTGCTGCAGCCAAAGATGCCGGTGTTGAATCAAACCTTGACTATGCACTATTCCAGAATTATGGATACCAAGGATTGTATGGAGGTCTTGGTGCAAAAGAGATTCATGCACGTAAAGAATTAAAAAAGAGTCAGAAAATACTGGATCACATGGGAAGCACTGAACTTGCCGCAAATCTTTTCCGTGCAACTCAGACAGAGGAGAAATTGCGCCGTGAAAATATCCAAGGGAAACAGGCTGCCAACAATACACATTATGAAGTTGGGAAGAAGGTAAGACAGACCATTGCTGAACTGGGTGGCACAATGCCGGAAGATCTTCCAACACCAGAAAAGAGTATCAAGCAAATTGAAAAAGAACAAAAGAAACTAGAACAATCATAAGCATTTATAAAAAAACCACGGAAATACTGGATTTCCGTGGTAAATACGTTCTTCGATATTCTGTTGAATTATCTCTTGCTGAACTGCGGAGCTCTACGAGCTGCTTTGAGACCGTATTTCTTACGTTCTTTCATACGTGGATCACGTGTAAGGAATCCAGCTTTCTTAAGAACTGGTCTGTAATCAGCATCAGCCTCAAGAAGTGCTCTTGCAACACCGTGACGGATTGCTCCAGCCTGTCCTGTGTATCCACCACCCTTAACATTAACGATTACATCGAATTTTCCTTCTGTGTCTGTTGCAGCTAATGGCTGGCGAACAACAACCTTTAATGTCTCAAGTCCGAAATACTCATCGATATCTCTTTTATTGATAGTAATTTTACCTGTTCCTGGTACTAAATATACTCTAGCAACAGATTTTTTTCTTCTACCTGTTCCGTAAAATTTTGCAGTAGCCATTGTAAAATCCTCCTTTTAACCTTTCTTAGAATTTCAGTTCAACTGGTTTCTGAGCCTGCTGAGCGTGCTCTGGTCCAGCATATACGTGAAGTTTCTTGATCATAGATCTTCCTAAAGGTCCCTTTGGAAGCATTCCTTTAACAGCAAGTTCGATAACCTTCTCTGGTTTCTTAGCCATCATCTCTGCTAATGTAGTCTCTTTCATTCCACCTACATATTCAGAGTGATTGTAATAAATCTTCTGATTCAGTTTCTTACCTGTTACATTAATCTTTTCTGCATTAACAACGATTACATAATCGCCTGTATCAACGTGTGGTGTAAACTCCGGTTTGTTCTTTCCTCTTAAAACCTTAGCAACTTCTGATGCTAAACGTCCTAATGTATATTCCGAAGCGTCAACTACATACCATTTTCTTTCAATCTTATCTGGATTAGCCATATAAGTTTTCATTGTGGTTTACCTCCTGTGAATCATTAACATTTTCATGATAATATATCAGAATCAGCAAGATTCCGGGGCTTTGGCCTCTTACTGTTTCTCCTTTTGTCATACTTGCTTATTATATTATACTGTACCGTGTGTGTCAACTGTTTTTTGACATATTTTCCTTATATTTTTACTTATTTTCGTTGATCAAATGTACTTTTCCCGAGAATCTTCCCGTACATTTTTCATACTAAAATTTTAAATACTGTACACTATATGGTTTCAGTTCAAGCTGACCATTCATCGTAACCGTTTCCCCGGTCAGCAGATCTGCTGCCGTTCCATTCAGTTCTCCTGCATTGGCAGTGTATGGATAATCCGCAGCATTGATTGCAACGAGCACTCGTTCTTTCTCTGAGCAGCGCTCGAATACCAGCTGATGATTCTGGATCAATACATTCTTATAAGCACCATTGCAAAGTGCATCACTTTCCTGGCGTACACGAATCAGTTTCTTAATAAACTCTGTCAGCTCATTTGGCTTTGGTTCTTCAAAGCAAGGGCGAAGCGCATAGTCATTATCCGGTGCTTTCTCCCCCGGCTCAGCCCATTCACTTCCATAATACAGGCACGGGATTCCCGGCATACCTATAAGCAGTCCGTATGCCAGCGGAATATGTTTCTTATTCGTCAGAATGCTTGCCAGTCTTGTGACATCATGATTATCCACAAATGTCATCAGGTGCTTTCCTCTGTAAATACACCACTGATCACTTCCGAACTGGCGGTGCAGGGAATGTGCGATCTCGAACATATTCATACTGTTAAAGCTGGAATATAATCCCTTGTAGCACTCATAATTCGTGCAGCTGTGAAGCATCTCATCATTCACGATAATATTATAATCGCCAAACAATACCTCTCCGATCAGTGCAAAGTCCGGTTTTAATTCCTGTGTATAAGAGCGGAGACGTCTCATGAAATTGTGATCCAGACTATAAGCCACATCCAGACGGAGACCGTCGATATCAAATTCGTCAATCCAGTATTTTACACATTCCATCAGATAATCTACGACTGCCGGATTCTGAAGGTTTAATTTGACCAGCTCAAAATGGCCTTCCCATCCTTCATACCAGAATCCGTCATTATAGCAGCTGTTGCCGTCAAAGCTGATATGGAACCAGTCTTTGTACGGTGAATCCCATTTCTTCTCCTGTACATCTTTAAATGCCCAGAAGCCTCGTCCCACATGGTTAAATACACCATCCAGTACAATTTTTACGTTATGTTTATGCAGATCTTCACAGACCTCTTTAAAATCTTCATTCGTTCCAAGCCTGCAGTCGATCGTCTTAAAATCTCTTGTATCATATCCATGATTGTCCGATTCAAAGATCGGATTTAACAGAATTGAATCTACTCCTAATGTTTGAAGATACTCAGACCAGTCCATAAGTTTGCGGATACGAGGAACACACACACCGTCATTGTGCACCGGTGCCCCACAGAATCCGATCGGATAAATCTGATAAAAAATACTATTGTAAGCCCACATTACTCATCCATCCTTTCTGTGTCTGCCATAAACTATGCTCCGGCAGATCACTCACTGTTCTATTATACCACATTTCGTTCTTTAAAGACACAAAAGACACTGCCACTGGCAGTGCCTCTTGCATACTTCCCTATCTGAAAGACCTGCCGCTGGCAGGTTATTTCCTGTTATATATAATTTTCTCTCCCCGCATGAATATGTAGAACCATACAAACAGCAACACACCTTTCAGAATACTCGAAATCGTAATACTCCACCAGATCCCGTTCAGCGCAAGTGTTGTATGAACCAGTATCAGCGCAAGCGGAATCCTGAGCGTCGTAAATACAATACTGATCACAGATGGCGGCACGGTCTTTCCATACCCCGAAAATGCACCTGCCGTCGTAATCTCAAGACTCATAAAAAGCTGCGATACACCAAGGATCCGAAGATAATCCACTCCAAGCGGAATTACATCTTTTTCTGTAATAAAAATCCGGAATACCGGAGCCGGACAGCATATTAATAATAGCGTACAGAAAATCCCCCATACAAATACTACTTTTAATGCGCTGACATATCCCTGATAGATCCGTCTCTTCTTACCTGCACCATGGTTCTGCGATGTAAATGAATTCACCGCTGCTGCAAAACCATCCGCTGTCATCCACGAAATTGATTCTATCTGTGAACCAACTTTCTGGACAGCCACCGCCGCATCTCCATATCCCGCGACCAGACGTGCAATGATCATCGATATTCCGGTAAACAGCATACTCTGAACAGACGTTGGAAAACCGATTCTGACAATTCCTTTCAGATGATGCAGATCCGGCTTCTTCAGATATCTTACATATTGAAAAAGTACGGTATCCTTCATCGCAAATATAAAAAACATAACTGTAACGATCATCTGCGCGATTACCGTAGCAATTGCTGCACCTGTCACTCGAAGAACCGGAAATGGTCCGATTCCAAAAATCAGAACCGGATCCAGGATGATATTAACAACCAGTCCGGTCGTTGTTGCCAGAAATACCGGCCTGCTGTTACCGATTGCCGTAAATAATCCGGTATACGTCTGATTTAAAAAGGAAAACAAGACAAGACCGCAAGTAATTTCAAGATAATATATGGCATCCAGGATCACCTGTGCCTGATTCAGATGGAAAAAATGAATCAGTGGTTTTGCCCCTAATATACAGACAAGTCCATAAATAATCCCCAAAGTCAACGTAAGCTGTAACGCGTTGGATGCATATTCTGCGGCCTCTTCACTATTAGATGCCCCAAGTGCATGTCCGACATTAACCTGTCCTCCCATTTTTGCAAGTGCGGCAAGTCCGTTGGAAAGCCACATATACATTCCTGCTGCCCCAACAGACGCTACCGCCGAACTTCCGATACGGCCGATCCAGATCATGTCGGTCATATTGTACGCCATCTGGATCAATGACGTCGCCATGATCGGGACAGCCAGTCTGGTAAGAGATGATAATACAGGTCCGTTTACCAAATCAATTTTCTTTTGCATGATTGGCTATACTCTTTTCAATACTTTCACGATCTCGCCCATATACATCGTATGATAATCCTTATCCGGATACCATTTCTCATCATTTTCCTTAACATCGAAACATTCCGGTTTCATATTCTGTGTATACTGAGTCTTGCATACGAAGATCAGATCTGCTTCTTCAACTGCAGTTGTTCCGTCTACCGCATATGGATGAAGGCCTGCTTCTTTCCATTTATCTTCTACGTCTTTTCCTGATACAGATCCGCATACGCTTAATGCTTTTCTGTAATCTTCTGACAGGAAAGAAAGCGTGTACATACCGGTCTCATCCATGAATTTCTTCGTGTATCTCTGTGGGCGGATATATGCAGTTGCGATATTCTTTCCCCACATGATTCCGACACCGCCCCAGCTTGCTGTCATGGTGTTACTCTTTTTTTCATCTCCTGCTGTTACCAGCATCCACTCTTTTGAAATCTTTGTGAATGGGTTGAATTCCAGACTTTCAATTGCTACTTCTTTAAATGCCATTTCCATATCCTCCTTATCGTCTTTATGTACTCTCACAAAATTAAGTATGAAACAGTACCAAGAGTACATCTTTGCTTTTAGAATTACAGACAGTGAGTATTCACTGCCTGCAATTTTACTGTATTCTTTTATAATTATACTACTTTACTAACACTTTACGGAAGTTTTTCTTTCCTTTTTTCAGGACTACGCCGTCTCCACTTAATGCTTCTCCGGCAAATGTCTGGAATACATCTGTAACCTTCTCACCATCTACAGATACTCCGCCCTGCTGCACTGCACGGCGTGCTTCTGACTTGGAAGCTGTCAGTCCTGATTTTACTAACATCGTCAGGATATCGATATTACCATCTGTAAGGTCTTCTTCTGTCAGTTCTGTCTTTGGCATATCTGCTGCTGCACCTGTTGAGAATAATGCTTTTGCTGCCTCCTGTGCTTTCTGAGCTTCTTCTTCGCCGTGAACCAGTTTTGTGAGTTCGAATGCAAGAATCTCTTTTGCTGTGTTAAGCTGTGCTCCTTCCCAGCTGTCCATCTTGTCGATCTCTTCTAACGGAAGGAATGTCAGCATACGGATACATTTTAATACATCTGCATCTGCGACATTTCTCCAGTACTGATAGAATTCGAATGGAGATGTCTTGTTCGGATCAAGCCATACAGCACCACTCTGTGTCTTACCCATCTTTTTACCTTCTGAGTTCAGAAGCAGTGTGATCGTCATGGCAGAAACGTCTTTTCCGAGTTTACGACGGATCAGTTCTGTACCTGCAAGCATGTTGCTCCACTGGTCGTCCCCGCCAAACTCAAGGTTACATCCGTATTTCTGGTATAACTCATAGAAGTCATATGCCTGCATGATCATGTAGTTGAACTCAAGAAAGCTGAGTCCTTTTTCCATTCTTTGCTTGTAGCACTCTGCTGTCAGCATACGGTTAACGGAGAAATGTGCTCCGACTTCACGTAATACTTCGATGTAGTTCAGTCCCATCAGCCAGTCAGCGTTATTAACCATCAATGCTTTTCCATCTGAGAAATCGATAAATCGACTCATCTGTTTCTTAAAGCAGTCACAGTTGTGCTGGATTGTCTCCGGTGTCATCATCTGACGCATATCTGTTCTTCCGGATGGATCACCGATCATAGCTGTTCCTCCACCGATCAGTGCGATTGGTTTGTTTCCTGCTTCCTGCAGACGTTTCATCAGGCACAGTGCCATGAAATGTCCTACGTGAAGGCTGTCTGCTGTCGGGTCAAATCCGATGTAAAATGTAGCCTTTCCATTGTTGACCAAGTCTTTGATCCTGTCTTCGTCTGTTACCTGTGCGATCAGGCCTCTTGCAACGAGTTCTTCATAAATTCCCATTTTAAGATTCTCCTTTTATTTATCATAATTGATTGTTTACAGATTTCTTACACATAATAATACAAAAGTCCTTACCCAACATTACATTGGATAAGGACGATATTAACCGTGGTACCACCTTAATTCACTGATCACTTACGCTTTCAGCCTCATTCAGTCTGCGTATTCACAGACCTTTGCACGATAACGTGTGCCTGACGTCACAGCCTACTTCCGGAAATACTTGTGAAATTAATATTCCACATTTTCATCCGTTTCGGTGTGCGGCTCCAAGATGTATTCGTTCTTCACTCTTTCATGCGCCTCTCATCAACCGGCAGCTTTCTGTATGGGTGTGTGGATCACTACTTCTTCTTTTCTAAGCCTTTGTGATATCTGTATATTATTTTTCTGTCTGTGTTAAAGACTAACTGATTTCGAGTATTTTGTCAAGAGGCGAGTGCTAATTTTTTTGTGAAGATTTTGTG
>UMFI01011392.1_pt1 | contig 24690 bp, 19 predicted proteins | sample 1964951 | NCBI WGS metagenome assembly UMFI01 (sample SAMEA4836040, study PRJEB28245) | human gut metagenome | biome: gut microbiome; material: fecal sample | place: Denmark | collected 2008 | reverse complement strand
TTGAAAAAGAGGAAGGAAAACAATTCATGCGTATGTCGTGCCTAGGGTAAGAAAAAGGTTCCCCAATAAAACAGTATATGGTACAATAAAAAACAATGTTATGTGAATAAAAAGGGTGCTGCGATGAATCAATATATTGGACAGCAATTTGCTGTTTTCAGATACGAAAAAAATAGTTTGATTGTTGAAGAGACTGCATCTGCTGCCAGATGCGGTTCCTTCAACGCGGCTTCTTTATGCCCTGCGTCAGCCTGTCGTTATGACAGTGCGGCGTGGGGCTTTTTATATTACTAGGAAAGAGCGTCCTATGGTACAAAAACGCTCCGCGAGGATGTGCACTGTGTACCAGAGAAAATAGTTGCTGACACAGCCTCGCTCCGGCGCAGAAATGTGCCAAGTCACATTCATTTTCATTGTCTGAAAGGAGTTAACACACATGAGTTTGAAATATACTTGTCCCGGATGTGGGACTCCATTGGGCTATGACGGTTTGTGCTGGAAATGCAGGTCTGAACAGGAGCGAAAGGCTGCGTTGACCTGGACGCCAGAACAAATCAAAGAAAAGCAGGCTGCTCTGATTCGAAACATTCAGCGTTTGGCCGATATGGAAGATCCAGAGTGTACTGATTTTTGGCAGCTGTTTGGTTACCGGGATGCTATCACTCCAAAGATCCAGAGAGCTGCACTGATGGAAAAAATATTTTACCCCAGCGAAATCTATTATCATGCTTCCAATGATGTTCGGGATGCCTTAATCTCTGCGCTTTTGTCAACGGAGGATTCTGGTGAGGCGTCCAATCTGATGTGCTGTCTTGCCATGCAGGGAGATGATCGGGTGCTGGAAACGATGTTGGAGCTGGAGAGAAATCCACGCCCCTGGAGAAAGAAGCTCTATGTAAACCCGTCCATTTACGCCCAGTGCGGCGGCTGGACCTTTGACAAAGAGGGACGTCGAATACAGCTTAACTTTGACACCTGTTATCCCATGGTCAAAGGCATGTCCGGCGAGGTCTCTCCTGTCCGTATCGGTCAGGTACGAGGGGACACCTGCCCTCACTGTGGCGGGAGGATGGTGAATATGCTGGTGCTGGATGGCCGGGATGAGCGGCTGAAGTTCCTGGGAGTGGACGGCATTTTGACTGCTGTCTGCTGTCCAAACTGCGTGGGATTTTTGCAAGGTCCCGCCTTTAACCGCTTTACACTGGATGGAGGCGCAGAGGTATTCCCTTCAGAACTTTTTGATGGGGCGGAGCAGATAAAATGCTATGTCCGGCCGGAGGAATATAAGGCTTTGACTGAAAATTCTTTTGTGCTGGGCAAAGCGCCTGTGCCCTTGTTCTATGGCTGTGCCTGTGACGATGTGAACACCATCGGCGGTTTTGCCAACTGGGTACAGGACTGGGAATATACTGCCTGTCCTCACTGTGGGAAGCCTATGAAATATCTGGCCCAGATTCAGTGGGATACCTTGATGGATGGTACGGAGGGAACACTCTATATCGAGTTCTGCCCAGACTGCCAGATCGTTTCTATGCAGCACCAGCAGACTTGAGCGAAGCTCTGCTTTACATAAGAAGGAGCCTGTCATGTGTGAGTATTGCTGAGACATTTAAATATTTAAATATGGAGAAAGTTTGATGCTTCGGAGGATTATCAGGCTTGAAACGTATCTGGAGGAGGAAAAGCTCTGGAGAGCTTGAAGGGAGCAGGAGAAGCTTATGAACAAGGAGGAAACGACTATGCCTGCAGCAGAATGGCTGAACAAATACGAATCAATGAAGGAGAAATTAGCCTGCAAAACGGATCTGGACGCGTATTTTACAGAAAAAGTAATTGGGAGTATGGAGGTGGATGTGCTGGACATCGGCTCTGTCCATTTCCCCACTGGGACGATCTTCGCCTGCGACCCGCTGGTGGAGCTGGAGGACACCCTGCCTTTCCTTCAGACAATCCCTTCTGGAACTTACCCAGTGAAGATTTGCGTGGTGCCCAGCGAGAAATACGGCGACCGCTACGCCTGCATCAAGGTGGTGGTCAGTCAGGAGAAGCCCGTCCGCTATGAGCTGGGGATGGTGGGCAACGAGAATTTGGACGAGGAAGTGGGGGAGGACGATTACTTTGGTTTTGGCGTAGATGCCGGGATGGGATGCATTGCAGACATTCAGACCCAGATGGCTTTTAAGGAGTACTGGGCCAGGCGGCTGGAGGAGGATCCGGATATTGACCCCTACAATGATCTGTTCTGCGACTTGCTGGAGGAAAATGCCAAAATTCACCCCAAGTATCAGTTAAGCCACGGCGACTGGCTCAACTGGACGGTGCCGGGCACAGACTGCAGCCTGCCTATCTTTTCTTCTGGCTGGGGTGACGGGTATTACCCCGTCTACTTTGGTTACAACGCCAAGGGTGAAGTCTGCGCTGTGTATGTGCGATTTATCGATATTGAAGCCAGCTATGGAGAGCAGGAGTAAGGAGGCAGCAGCAATGGATTGGCCGAAACGAGCGAGGACAGCAGCATGGGAAAGCGGTGTTTTGATCCTGAATGGGGAGAAAAAAATCGAAATCCCGGAGCTGACCATGGATCTCATGGAGCAGCTGGCCGGATACACCCTGGTGGGGTTTTATGCGAAGGACTGCCCGGTATCGGATGAACTGCTTATCCCCTTTGCTGGGCATAAAAGCATGGTCAATTTTGGCGTGGAGAAAGGAACGCTCACGGACGCCTGTTTTCCCGTTTTTTCCGCCATGCCCAAGCTGCGCTATCTGCTGCTGGACGGCAACGCCGGAATCAATGGAAGTGGTTTGTCCGCTCTCCAAAACTGCAGGCTGGACCTTCTGACTCTTAACCACACCGGACTGAATGATGCAGGTATTATGGCGGCAGCTGCTATCCCAAAACTTTCCAACATCCAGATCGATCATACCGCCGTTACATATGAAGGACTGCTGGCTATCGCTGGAAACAGCCGGATCGAGCCGGTGGCCCATGAGCAATTTACCAGGGAGCAGATGGAAGACTTTTCCAAGCTTCAGCGAGAAAAGGCGAAAAAGCTGATTGTACTTGATAAACAGGCAGTGGAGGAATGCCACAGAGTATTGTCTGCCTTTTTTGAGGAAATGACAGTATGGGAACAGTATATGGAGCAGGCCGGGTTTGAGGACGCCCAGGCGACACCTCGCCTGCTGGCGATCTGGGAGAAGTATGTGAGTGAAAAGCCCCGTGCGGGCTACCGGCCTTTAGGGCTCTCTTACAGTTCTCCGGGCACCTACAAGAAAGAGAAGTTTCTTGATGCGGAGCAGATTACCCGGAACAAGCTTTACATCTACACCAGAGAGGAAAATACAGGCTTTGACCGCCGTTTTCTTATGAAGCGAGTGGGCGAAAGCTGGAAGATCGACGCAGTGCAGGAACGGCTGGATGGCTGGCAGCGAACAGGATTGTGAGGCCTGTCAGGTCGAGAATTGGAAACCAGAGAATGAGGAGGAAACGGATATGGACATTTTACAGCAGTTTCAAAAGTGGCATGAGGAGGATAAATTTGTGCCGGGTGATACCCCCTTTGAGGGCTTCGATCTTACCAGCTTCTGGGACGACAGTATGTATGCTTTAAAAGAATATGTCAGTGAACCGCCTTCTGATGAGCTGATTACCAGCGTGGAGAATGAGCTGGGCTACAAGCTGCCTGCCTCCTACATCTGGCTGATGAAGCAGCATAACGGCGGAATACCAAGGAACACCTGCTATCCCTGCAATGAACCTACCTGCTGGGCAGAGGATCATGTGGCCATCACCGGCATTTTCGGTATCGGACGGGAAAAGAGCTGCTCCCTCTGCGGAGAACTGGGCAGCCAGTTTATGATTGATGAGTGGGAGTATCCGGCTATTGGTGTGGCTATCTGTGACTGTCCCAGCGCTGGGCATGATATGATCTTTCTGGACTACCGGGCCTGCGGCTCCCGGGGAGAACCAGCTGTGGTCCATGTAGATCAGGAAAACGACTACAAGATCACGCATCTGGCAGACAGCTTCGAGGAATTTATCCGGGGGCTGGAACATGAATCCCTGTATGATCCGGATGAAGATGTAGAGAGTTCTGACGAAGAGGATGACGCTGACGAGGAGGAAACCGACCATAAGGGCTCCTTTGTCGGGTCTGTCCTTCTTTCTAAAGCGGAGTGGGACAAGGAGCAGCTGATCCGGGAACTGCGGGAAGAATGGAACATCGTGGATGAGGAGCCGGACGAGAGCGACGAAGATGAGGAGAACAGCGGCGACGCTGTGGTGATGCGGGTCGGCGGTATGATGTTGATCGTGACACTCTTCCACGGTCACATCCCTGACAATGAAGCGGAGATCAACGCCGAAAACAACTATATGTGGCCAGAGGCCGTAGAAGCAGCCAAAGCCCACAAGGCCCATATCATGGTAGCTGTGTTGGGCGAGGAGGAAAAACTGCTGGAACGAGGCAAGCTGTTTACCAAGGCGATGGCAGTGTGCTGCAAGCAGAAATATGCTACCGGCGTCTATACCAGCGGCGTGGTATTTGAACCCCGCTTCTACGAGGGCTTTGCCGATATGATGAAAGAGGACGAGCTGCCCATCTTCAACTGGATCTGGTTCGGCCTGTACCGGAGCGAGGGCGGCCTCAATGGCTACACCTACGGCATGGATGTGTTTGGCAAGGAAGAAATGGAGGTGCTGAATGCCAACGCCGAGCCGGGGGAGCTGCGGGACTTTTTGGCCAGCCTTGCCTCCTATGTGCTGGCGTGTGATGTTACGCTGAAGGACGGCGAAACCATTGGTTTTTCCGCGGACGATAAGCACACCATCACCTGCAGTCCCGGCGTCTCTCTGCCGGAGGAGCAGATGACCCTGAAAATCTCCTATGAGTCTGACGAGAGAGAGCTGGAGGATGACGATGACAGCATAGGAATGGATGATGCCTCCTATCATATTGAGAGCATTGAGGAGAAGGAACTTCCCATTGCCTCCATTAATGCTTATAATCATATGGCAATTTATCTGCGTTGGTGTATGGAGCATGACCTGATGAGTGAGAAGTTTCTGGAGGAGCATGGCGAGGTGGTGAATCAGGTCAAGACAGATTCCAGCAACACAGATTTGCGAACATTCATCCGGGAGGAGTTATTCGGCTGTCTGTTCTCGGCTCTGTTCAATCAGAAAGGCCGTGCCTTTGCTCATTATTACTATGGAGAAAATGACGCGCCCTATTATCCTGCCGATATTGACGACTATGCCCTGAAATATTTTGGTCCGTCCCGGTATCACTCCAATGAATTTCAACAGGAGGCATATTTATTCATCCCATTTGATGAGAAATACTATCAGGCCATGGCAAAGGTGATCGAGAAACGCTTTGTCAACTGGCAGGGACAGGTTTTTGACGAGGATACTCTGGATCCTTCCGATGCGGTCCAGGCCATCATGGAGTATCTGGATTGTGAGTGTACCTATTTTCCATCTATGGCAGACGACGACCCCATTATGTCGGCATACAGCTACGCCCGGCGGCTGGGGGTGAGGGAGGGCTTTATTCCCGTGCTCATCAGGCCGGATGAAACGCTGTTGGAATGTCTGGTGATGAATTCCGATCCAGCAAACGATGCGGACTGCTATGAATTTGACCTTAAAACGGTGGAGGAGTACCGCAAGAAGATGCTGACTACTCCCATCAAGGACGGAATGGCGGTTCTGGAGGAATTGATCGGTCAGCGGAGGGAAGAAGCTGAGGACGACGCTCTGGACTGGGAAAAGGAAGTTCTTGGTGAGATGGAGGGCGGATATGATAACTGCCGCTTCTCTAGCTACTGGGGCTTGGAGAACCACATGACTTACCCCCTCATTTTGGCCAAAATTCCGGTAAAGCATTCTTGGGAGATTTTCGCCTATCTGCCCTTTGGTGGTTGGAACGAGTGTCCCAATACTCTGGAGCTGATGGCAGTGGCGAAATACTGGTTTGAGAAGTATGGCGCAGTCCCTGCTGCCATGAGCCACGATGAGCTGGAATTTCTGCTCCCGACCTCTGTTTCCCAAGAGCAGGCCATGGAGAATGCTGTAGAGCAGTATGGCTTCTGCCCGGACATTGTGGTTCAGGAGCAGGATGACCCTACGGTGGGCAATCTGGCAGATACCCTGTGGCAGTCCACCGTCTGGTATTTTTGGTGGGATTAAATTGAGGAATTTTTCAAGGAGGAGTTTATTATGGGATACGATGTAAGCTTTCACCCGATTTCACCGAAAGAAATGCAGGAATGGTATTTTGTGCCTCTTACATGGGTACAGCAGGGCCAGGAGGAAAAGGTACGAGCCTTTGCAGCACAGCAAGGGATGGAGGATTTCTATGCAGAAAAGTATCTGAATACCCTGCGGGTCGGGGCGGGAACAGGGAGCGCCTTTTCTTTTCTGGTAGATGAGAAGCCGGAATATGCTCGGTATTTTACTCCGTGGGAGCAGGTAGTACCAGCTGCCTTTTCCAATCCGACAGAAAATCGGATCATTGAAAATTACTGCTCTGGCGTGTATCTGTCTCCAGATCAGGCTGCGCAGCTGCTCCGAGATTTGGAGCGGAACAAAAAGGTTCTGGAAGACCTGGAAGAGCTTTGGTGTGACGGGCAGCTTGCGGTACTGAAAAAGGCTCTTACTGCCGCTGTAGAGCTGGGTGTCGGATTGCTGGAGGCTACTGAGGTGGTAGAACCCAATCCTATCGCTCCCAATGAGAGTACGAGTTATTCCAACCTGTACCACTGCGATCGGGACGGGGTGTATCTCTATATAGATATGGCTATAAGGCAGATTGCCCAGGCGATGGGGAAAAATACGGACGACAGGTAAGAACAGAAAATGATAGGGAAGGAGAGTAAGGGATAAATGAATGGGATTATTCTTTTGGTTGGCATTTTGTTGCTTGTGATGTTGATCACTCTGCTTGTTACAATGCAATGGGGTAGTCTGCTTCTCTTTTTCCTTGCACTGTATTTGATTTTTAGATAGCGAATGGATTCTGGGAAGAATGCTTTGAGCGTGTCAGCGAAGTGAAAACAGCAGATGATACAAGGAGGACTAAATGGACAAAATATATGAAAAATTCCTGCGAAGCGGCATGGACTTAGCCGCTGTGGGAATTGAATGCTGCAGGGAGAATACACAGTACTTCTGTACGCCAAAAGGAGCATCTGTTTTTGGCTGGGCAGGAACGGACGGCATTCATTTTTGCTTCATTCGCGGTTTTGGCGGAATGGTTTTTTCTGTTAATCCAATGAATGAATCTCAGAGCTATGTACATCCGCTGGCGAAGGATTTTTCGGATTTTCTGCGTCTGCTCCTTGCCTGCGGCAATGAGGCAGCCCTGGAACAGATGTGGAGGTGGAGCAGGGAAGAATTTGAGGCCTTTCTTTTGAAAAATCCGGCAGCAGGAGAGGGAAAGAAGACCCTGAAGGAGCTTGCAAAAGCCATGAAGCTGACGCCGATGGAGCAGCCGTGGGAATATATCAGAAAGCTTCAGTCTGATTTTGACTACAGCAGGATTAAATACACGGAGGATTATTATGATATTGACCTGAATCCTTCCGCAGAAATCGCTTTTCCGGAATGGAAGGTTTATTTTGACGGAAACTTTTGGGGACATCATGGAAGAGCGCATGCAGGAAAAGAAATCAGGATCCATAAGGAGTTGGACTGGGCTGGATATCACTGGGTCATTCCGTCTGTTTACTCATGCAGCAAGGGATTGGTAATAGATTTTTGTATGCAGGCAGATATAGAACGGATTCGTGATTTTATGGAAAAATGGAGTTTGAGTTCGGACAATGATTTCAGGGAGGATTTTACTCGTGAACAGCAGCTGCAGATAGAGCTGGACAATCCCCTTTGCTTCCATTTTACTCCGCGTATCCTTTTAAACGGAAAGGAGCTTTTGACATCTCATGGCTGTTCTGTGTGCTATAATCCCTGTTTGCCGGAAAGATGCATGCAGGATCTGGAAACGAAATGGGCTATGGAGCATTATGGTTTGGATTATGACTGCGGCTGGGTTATTTGCCGGAATGCATTTCCCTGGGCTGGAAGACGCCGTCCGGTAATTAAGACACTGTCTGTTACAATGGAGCAGCAGTCGGTTCAGATTCCGGGACCTCATTTTAAGCTTCACGAACCGGGGGAATCGTTTTTGTTTTACAATCCGGTCAGCAAAATGTCTCATACTTTGACAGTGGAGAGCATGGAGCAGGAAATTCTTTCACGGGACAGCTTTGGTTCAAAGCGCTGGATTTATCCGACGAACTGCATGGTTATGAACTACCGGATATCACCGGAACCGGAGAATAGAATCACGATTTTTGACTGCGATGAGGGAGATCAGCCTCTGGAAAAGAAACCAGAGGAAAATGCCTTTTATCCTGCAGCGAAACAGGCGATCTGTATTATTGGCGGCGCAGGCGGCCCTGCGGAAATTATAATGGGGAATGATTCCCGCAGTTATCTGCGCACTGCATATTCGGCTCTGCATTTTGAGCCGGTTCGGGAGGATGTAGAATGGCGTATGGTCTTCCATACGAAACAGTTTGAAGAAAAAAGCTTTTTGCTGCTGGAACAGGGATTTTGCGGTAATTCCACAGGAAGGGACAGCGAAGGAGAACATTCGGATGCTGATGACGGAATTTGAACTGACCAAAGAGAAATCCATGTGTACAATCAAAGGAGTTTATGATAAACTCAATATATCAGAAATTATGCAGGGGGAGATTTATTTTTTTCGTGCAGTTTTTCTAAAATAAAAGGGATATACTTAGGGGCATCTTTTGAGAGGGTACGGAAAAGAATCATGTATGAAAAACGAAAAATTAATAAAATACTGATTGTGGATGATTCGGAAATGAATCGAGCCATTCTGGCGGACATGTTAAGGGAAAAGTATGAAATTCTGGAAGCAGAGGACGGGGTTAAGGCAATCGAAATGCTGCACACCTATGGAACAGAGATTTCTCTTATGCTGCTTGACATTGTGATGCCCAAGATGGACGGGTTTGAGGTGCTTGCTATGATGAACCGGTATCACTGGATAGAGGAGATACCGGTCATCATTATTTCTGCGGAAAATTCACATTCCGTTGTGGAGCGGGCGTACGATCTGGGGGCGACGGATTATATCAGCAGGCCGTATGACGAGGTGATCGTCTGCCGGCGAGTGATCAATACGATTATGCTGTATTCCAAACAGAAAAAACTGATTTCCATGGTTGCGGATCAGATGTATGAGAGAGAAAAAAGCAATACGCTGATGGTGTCTATTTTAAGTCATATTGTTGAATTCCGCAACGGAGAAAGCGGTATGCATGTGCTTCATATTGGCACGATGACAGAGCTTCTGTTAAAACGGCTGCGGGAAAAGACCAATGCCTATGCCCTGGATGGAGCCAAGATTTCCATGATCAGCAAGGCTGCGGCCTTTCATGATATCGGAAAGATTTCCATTTCAGAGCAGATCCTGAATAAACCGGGACGCCTGACGAAAGAAGAGTTTGAAATTATGAAAACCCATTCTGCAGTAGGTGCGGATATGCTGGAGAATTTGCCTCTGCATAAGGAAGAGCCTCTTGTTAAGGTGGCGTATGAAATCTGTCGCTGGCATCATGAGCGCTATGATGGGAGAGGATATCCGGACGGCTTAAAGGGGGAAGAGATTCCCATATCTGCTCAGGCAGTTTCCCTTGCAGATGCCTATGATGCTTTGATTAGTGAACGAGTCTATAAAAAGGCATTTTCTCATGAAAAGGCGCTGAATATGATTCTCAATGGAGAATGCGGAGCTTTTAATCCGCTTTTGCTGGAATGTCTCTCTGATATTGCAGAGCATATTCAGGAAGAGCTGGAAATCAATTCTCTGAGCCGATTCAGTGAGAAGGAAATTCATAATATTGTGGAGCAGATGCTCTCCTATAAAGAGCTGGCGGCATCTAACAGAACTTTAAGTATCCTGGAGGAAGAGCGGATGCGTTTTCAGCTGTTTTCCTCCAGAGCCTATGAGATCCAGTTTGAGTATACGGCAGTTCCTCCTATGATTACGGTGTCTGATCGAGGGGCGGAGCAGTTTGGCATTCCGCGTTTGATTGTGAATCCATCGGAAAACAGGGAGCTGCTTTCTATTATCAGCAGGGAAACCCTGTGCAGGCTGGACAGGATGCTTCGGAAAACAACGGCGGAATGTCCGGTTGTGGAGTGTGAAGCAGAAGTTAACTTTGGCGGAGAAAAGCATTTGAGCCGTATTATATGTCAAGCTCTCTGGACTCATGGAGAGAAGGATGAGTACAGGGGCGCTATTGGGAAGATTGTAGGGATTGATGAAGAATAGCGGGGGCATCGCTTATGACATTAGAAGAAATGTATCGGAACATTGAGGGGAATTATCCAGATATTTTGAGACGCCTTCGAAAAGAGGAACGGATCGAAAAATTTGTGCTGTTGTTTTTAAAAGACAGCAGCTATCAGACGTTCTGCCAGGCTTTGGAGCAGGGGAATACAGAGGAGGCATTTCGGGCAATCCATACTTTGAAGGGTGTTTGTATGAATCTGAGCTTTGACGGACTGTACCGGATCTCCAGTGAAATGACGGAATATTTGCGGGCCAATCAGATAGACAAAGCGATGGCGGCATTGCCGGATTTGGAAAACTGTTATGAAAACCATGTGCGTGTGATCAGTTCCTATTCCGGGAACTGAGACAGCCGGAGAGGAAATCAAAATCAGATGTCTAAAAATCTAAGTAAAGTAATGGAGGTTCTCCATGGCGGCATCGCCAGATACAGTCAGAATACGGGAAACTATGTGTTTGAGTACTGTACGGACAGCATTGCTCAGCTGTATGGCTGTACGAAAGAGGAGCTTTGGAATAACAGGATGCACGATGCTCTGGATGTGATTTGTTCCTGCGACCGACAGCAGGCAGAGCAGATACTCAGGGATGTACGGGAAAAGGGGGTAGGTCTGAAAGCCTATTTTCGTATTCACGGTGAGCATAACTGCATAAAGTGGTGCCGGCTGGACAGCTGGGAGGATGGGGGAGATTCTGTTATTCTGATTTCAGGAATATCTCCGGAAATTCAGCTGTTTCAGAGTATTGCAAAGGAAACAGCAGATGACATTTATGTGATAGATAAAGAGAATTTTGATCTGCTTTATGCCAACGAACGGAAAGCTCCGTACTGGAAAACGGAAAATCAGGCACAACAGAAATGTTATCAGCTGCTTCAGGGAAAGTCAGAGCCATGCGAGTTCTGTGAATTGAGAACAGGGGAGCATTCGGATACGCTGAAAGAAACAACCTTTGAGAATCAGGGAAGGTTTTATGTTACGAAGCTTCGGGAAACGGACTGGAACGGCCGGGCTGCCTATGTAAAATATATACGGGATATTACGGAAGAGGTGGAGAGCAACCGGCAGAAGGAACGCCTGGAGCAGTATTTCCAGACAGTTGTAAAATATCTTCCAGGTGGAATGGCTGTTGTACACCATGAGGTAGATGGAGAACTGAGGCCGGAGTATTTGTCAGACGGTTTTTCTGAGATGCTGGATATGTCTAAGGATGAGGCTTGGAGAATGTATCGTGACAATGCCCTGTCCGGCGTTCATCCAGATGATCGGGAATATGTAAGAGTCAATCTGGATCAGTGTATCAGGGAAAAACGGCAGAAATATGAACTTCAGTATCGGCTGAAAAAGGGAAATGACGATTATATCTGGATCAATGCCAAGTTTTCTGTCATTCAGTATGACGGCGGTGATGCAAGGGTTTATGTAGATTATCACGATATTACTGCAGAGAAAAAGATGCAGGAGCAGCTTCGGCAGCAGTATCGGGAGCAGCTTCACCAGCATTATCTGATGGCAGGGCCGGACGCTCTGGTTTTGGGCCACTGCAATATTACAAAAAACAGAATTTATGAAATTGTAGATTATACCAATTCTCATCTGATGGAAGAATTTGGTGATGTACGAGAGGAATTTTTTACCGGACTGGGGACCTTTATTGAGGATGAAGAGGAGAGGAAGGAGTTTTATTCCAAATATCTGAATGAGCCTTCTATGCAGGCATTTCTTCGTGGAGAGAAGGAAGTGATTATGTCCTGCTTTTTCACTCTGCCCGGGCAGAAGATTGGAAGCTATGTACAGTTTAAGGTGACGCTTTTAGAGACTCCGGATACAGGTGATGTGACAGGAATCCTTACGGTTACGGATATTACGGAAAAGGTTATCCGGGAAAAAATTTTTATGCAGATGTCTTCTACCAATTACGATCTGGTAGCCAACGTCAATCTTTTTAAGGATACTTACGAAATTGTAAGCGGCGGGGATGAGATTATCCATGAGAGCCGCGGCTCCAATACGGAAAGAATTCAGCGGGTTTTGGACAAGATGGTTGTCCGAAGTGAACGGGAGCGGGATTATGTAGAGTCCATGCTGAATCCGGAAAAGATGCTGGAGCGGCTGAAAGAGAAAAAAAGTTATTCGTTTACGTATTCGATTCGCGATACAGAGGGAAAAATCCGTACCAAAAACATGGTGATTTCAGATGTGGATCTGCGCCTGGGAAGGGTATGCTTTGTTCGTGCAGATGTGACGGATGTTCTGGCAGCAGAAAGAAAGGCAAAGGAAGAGCTGGAAAGGGCTTTGAGAGAGGCGAGAAAGGCAAGCCGTGTGAAAAGCGATTTTCTTTCTTCTATGAGTCACGACATTCGAACGCCCATGAATGCCATTGTTGGAATGACGACGCTGGCCCTTGCCAATCTGGATAAAAGGGAAAAGGTTGAGGATTATCTTCATAAGATATCGGTTTCCTCTCAGCATTTGCTTAGCCTGCTGAATGATATTCTGGATATGAGTCAGATTGAACAGTCGAAGATCCATTTGAATTATCAAACCATACAGATTGAGGAGCTGCTGAATCATATTTCTTCTATTATGACTTCTCCGGCAGAAAACGCGGGACTGAAGTTTTTGATTGAAACTGGGGAATTCCAGCATACGAGCTTTTCCGGAGATCCGCTGCGAATTAAGCAGATTTTGATTAATCTGCTGAGCAATGCCATTAAGTTTACAGTGGAAGGCGGAATGGTATTGTTCCGAACAGAAGAGATCCCGGCAGAAAAGGAACATCATGTGAGATATTGCTTTACGGTTCAGGATACTGGAATCGGAATGTCAGAAGAGTTTATCAGTCATTTGTTTGAACCCTTTATCCGAAGCACTCAGGTGGCTAAGGTCGAGGGAACCGGTCTGGGACTCAGTATTACCAAAGGGCTTGTAGATTTAATGGGTGGAGAGATTCGGGTTGTAAGCAGAGAGAAGGAAGGTACCCGGTTTGAAATAGAGTTGGAATTTGAATGGGTAGAGACGCAAAAGAAGCTTCCGGAAACTGCTGATCCAGAGGCAGAGGATGAGGATCTGTCCGGCTGTCATTTCCTTCTTGTGGAGGATAATGAGATCAATTCAGAAATTCTCGGTGAGCTTTTGCTGATGCGTGGAGCTACCTTTACAGTTGTGACAGACGGACTGCAGGCGGTAAATGAATTTAAACGGGCAGAGCCTGGTACATACGATGCTGTTTTTATGGATATTCAGATGCCTGTTATGAATGGGTATGAGGCAACCAGGGAGATCCGAAATCTGGATCATCCAGATGCAAAATCCGTAATTATTCTGGCGATGACAGCCAATGCTTTTGCGGAAGATGTGAAGGAATCCATTGCAGCAGGAATGAACGGACATATTGCAAAACCGGTAGATATGACTTTACTTTACAATACGATTTCTTCCTTGCTTCCCAAAAAACTGTGAGATAGTGCAGAAAACAGAGCCAAACCTTAGTTGGAATACAGTGATTTATCCAAAAAACACAGAGCATGCGCATTAATTAACAAGCATTTTCGTTAAAATTAACAAAAAAGTAGCGAAATATACACAAAAATATAGCGACATAGCGGTTTTTTTAGCGTTTTTTTCATGAGAAATAAAATTTGACAACTGATTTAAAACATGATATACATATTCCAACACGGGAACTGATTGATTATTTTAAATCAAAAAGGAGTTGTTTTTATTTTATGAAAGAGAAAAACATTAAACTGTTAAATGTAGACGAGGTGAAGCAGTTCGTATCGGCCGCAATTCAGTGTGATTTTGATGTAGATGTGTACTACAATCGAGTGATTATTGATGCAAAGTCGATTCTGGGGGTATTCAGCCTGGATTTGAGACAGGTTTTGACTGTTCGGATGTATGGTGAGAATAAAGAGTTTGAAGAGCTGTTGGATACGTTGGTGCCGGATAGAAAAAAAGCAGCATAAATCAGAACCGTGAAAAATCAGAAATGTTGACTGATCCTGAACAGACAGAAGCTGATTGCTTCAGGAGCATAAAAGGTAAGCCGGGAGGCGGGCAGCACAGGGAAAGTGCTTGCCCGCCTCTTTGGTCTGTATTAAAATAGAAGAAGTCAGTTTTAGGAAAGGCAGAGGCGATGGAAGCGTTGGCAGCAAAAAAAACCTGTATTCGGATTTCCGTGCGAAATCTGGTGGAGTTTGTGATTCGAAGCGGCGATATTGATAACCGGAGAACAGCAGGGGCAGAGAAGGACGCCATGCAGGCAGGCAGCAGGATTCACAGAAAGCTGCAGAAGCGAATGGGGGCAGATTACCAGCCGGAGGTGGTTCTGCGCCATACCGTGGAAATGGACGGATACCAGATTTTGCTGGAGGGACGGGCTGACGGAGTGATAGAGTCACCGACAGAAACGGTTATTGATGAAATCAAGGCTGTATATATGGATTTACGATTATTAGAAGAGCCGGTTCCCGTTCATCTGGCTCAGGTCCTTTGTTATGCTTATATGTATGGCTGCAGCCATTCTCTGGAGAGAATCGGAATTCAGCTGACTTACTGCAGCATTGAGACAGAGGAGATTCGGCGTTTTCGTCAGGACAGAACCTGGGAGGAGCTGGAGGAATGGTTTGAGGGACTGATTCATGAATATGTCAAGTGGGCTGAATATCTCTACCGCCATGGACTTCGCAGAGAAGAATCCTTAAAGGAGCTTTCCTTTCCCTATGAGTACAGGAAGGGGCAGAAGGAGCTGGCTGTTTCTGTTTACCGGGCTGTCCGGAGAAAGGCGAATCTGTTTATTCAGGCGCCGACGGGAATTGGGAAAACACTTTCTACTGTTTATCCGGCGCTGAAAGCGATGGGGGAAGGTTTTGGAGAAAAACTGTTTTATCTGACAGCGAAAACCATTACCCGAAGTGTGGCCGAAGAGTGTTTCGGACTGCTGCGGGAAAAGGGGCTTTATTTTACCACTGTTACAATAACCGCGAAAGAAAAGCTTTGTCCTATGGAAAAGCCGCAGTGCAATCCGGATGACTGTCCCCTTGCCAAGGGACATTTCGATCGGGTGAATGATGCGGTTTTTGCTGTGATCCATGAGCAGAAGGCTATAACCAGAGAGGTGATTCTGGAGTATTCCGAACAGTTTTGTGTCTGTCCTTTCGAATTCTGCCTCGATATCAGCAACTGGGCAGACGGAATCATCTGCGATTATAATTATGTGTTTGATCCCTCGGCCAGGCTGAAACGGTATTTTTCCGATGGGGTTTCCGGCGAATACCTGTTTTTGATTGATGAGGCCCACAATCTGGTGGGGCGGGCGCGGGAAATGTACAGCGCCCAGATAGTCAAGGAAGAGATTCTGGAGGTGAAACGAAGCATTCGGGGACGAAGCAAAAAGCTGGAGCGCGCCCTGGAACGGTGCAACAAAAGTATGCTGGAAATGAAGCGGAGCAAAGAGGGATATCAGATATTTGAAAATGTTCATCTGCTGGCATCTGAGCTGATGGCGGTTCTGGGTGAGCTGGAGTCTTTCCTGGAAGTGGAAAGAGATTTTCCAGAAAGGGAGTCCGTTTTGGAATTCTATTTTGAACTGCGCCATTTTCTGAATATGTACGAGGGGCTGGATGAGCATTACCGGATTTACGGGGAGTTGGGAGAGGATGGAAGGTATGGGCTTCATCTGCTTTGTATCGATCCGTCCAGGCTTTTATCCCGGTGCCTGGAAAAAAGCAGCGGCACGATCCTTTTTTCTGCAACTCTGCTTCCTGTCCGTTATTATAAAAGGCTTTTAAGCGGAAATGAGGAGGATTATGCCGTGTATGTCCATTCTCCCTTTGACAGCAAAAACCGGCTGCTTTTGATTGCGTCAGATGTCAGCAGCAGGTATACCAGAAGAAACAGGACAGAGTATCAGCGGGTGGTGAATTATATTGAGATTCTGGCACAGAGCCATAAAGGAAATTACCTGGTGTTCTTTCCGTCTTATCAGTATATGGAAGCAGTGAAGCAGCAGCTGGAGGACAGGACAGAGAGCTGCTTTTCCTGGCGGGTACAGGAAAGCCACATGACAGAAGCCCAGAGAGAGGAGTTTCTTTTGGAGTTTGAGCGGGAAAGAACGCAGTCCTTTGTAGGGCTATGTGTTTTGGGCGGAATTTTTTCGGAAGGAATTGATTTGAAGGAGGAACGTCTGGAAGGGGCGATTATCGTAGGAACAGGACTTCCCATGGTTTGTACTGAGCAGGAGATTCTGAAGAAATATTTCGAGGAGCAGGGGGAAAACGGATATGATTACGCTTATCAGTATCCGGGAATGAACAAGGTAATGCAGGCGGCGGGGCGGGTAATCCGCACCGCCGGGGATCGGGGAGTGATTCTTCTTCTGGACGATCGTTTTCTCAGGCCGGAGGTTCAGCGAATGTTTCCCAGAGAGTGGTCAGAATACGGGCAGGTCACGAGGCAGACGGTGGGATACTGGCTGGAACGGTTTTGGAAGGAGCCTACAGCATGTCAATAAACTGCCGGGCGGCCTGAGACAGAGGAATGTTTTCGTTATAGGCAACTACCATCTGCCGGGCAGGAAGCTGTTCTTCCAGATGAACAATAAACAGAGCCGGGTCATTTTCCGGGATACAGTAATCTGGTACAAAGGCAATGCCCAGGCCGATGCGGGCCAGATCAATCAGCAGTTCATTGCTGGAAAGCTCAATTTCAGGAACCAGATCCAGCTGATGACGCTGGAACATACTGTGGAGAAATTCACTGGTTGTGCTTTTCCGATCCAGCATAAGGATGGGGCAGGTCTGCAGCTCCTTTAAAGTGACCGTTTTTCCGCGGAGAGAGCCGTATTCGTCATTGGCAGCAAAAACATCGTGAAACTCGTGGATAATCCGCACATTCTGAGTGTTGGAAAGCCCGGAATTGGGATAGTTGGTAATGGCAAAGTCTACCTGGCCGGATTCAAGCAGCTTTGCACAGGCAATGGAGGTCTGGTTTGTGACCTTAATGTGGACGTTGGGATATTTGCGGTGGAATTCCTTTAAATAGGGAATCAGGTAGTAGCGGCAGATGGTATCGCTGGCGCCAATCCGAAGCTGTCCTCCATTTAGAGTATTAGCCTCAAGCAGCTGGTTTTCTCCCTGTTTAATCAGGTTCATGGCTGGTTCAATATGTTTTAAAAGGATTTCCCCCTCCGGCGTCAGCTGAACCCGCTTGGTGCTGCGGATAAAAAGAGGCTGGTTTAATTTTTTTTCCAGAACCTTGATTGACTGGCTTACTGCGGACTGAGAAATAAACAGCTGCTTGGATGCTTCTGAGAAGCTTAGGGTATTTGCTACATGATAAAAGACCTTGTATAATTCATAATTAATATCCATCATTAGTCCTCCTTATAAATATGTTCTATCTTACCATAAAAACTAATAAAATGTAAAGAGAGAATGGGAAAACCGCCAAAAATAAAAGATAGGTATTGATTTTTACATATCAGATCGCTTATGCTTATTACGGAGCAGGCAGAAAATGCCGCAATTTATAATTACACAGCGAGGTACATAACATGAAACCCTTTAAAGAAGGAAAAGTACGTGAAATCTATGATAATGGTGACAGCCTGATTATGGTTGCTACAGACCGGATCAGTTGTTTTGACGTGATTCTGAACAATGTAGTAACAAAAAAGGGCACAGTACTGACTCAGATGTCCAAGTTCTGGTTTGATCTGACAGAGGATATTCTTCCCAACCATATGATCTCTGTTGATGTAAATGATATGCCTGAGTTTTTCCGGCAGCCGCAGTTTGACGGCAACAGCATGATGTGCAAAAAGCTGAACATGCTTCCGCTGGAATGTATTGTAAGAGGATATATCACAGGCAGCGGCTGGGCCAGCTACCAGAAAACAGGAACCGTCTGCGGCATCAAGCTGCCGGAAGGCCTGAAAGAGTCTGATAAGCTGCCGGAGCCGATTTACACTCCGTCTACAAAGGCTGAGATTGGGGATCACGATGAGAATATTTCTTTTGAGCAGAGCATTGCCCATCTGGAGAAATATTATCCCGGTCATGGTGAGGAATATGCAGTAAAGCTTCGTGATTTTACCATTGCTCTCTATAAAAAGTGTGCGGATTACGCTTTGAGCCGCGGTATTATTATTGCAGATACCAAGTTTGAATTTGGACTGGACGAGAATGGCAATATTGTGATCGGTGATGAAATGCTGACACCGGACAGCTCCCGTTTCTGGCCGGCAGACGGCTATGAGCCGGGTCATGGACAGCCGTCCTTTGACAAGCAGTTTGCACGCGACTGGCTGACTGAGCATCCGGGAAATGACTGGACTCTTCCGGAGGAGATCGTAGAGAAGACCATTGATAAGTATCTTCAGGGATATGAGATGCTGACAGGAAAGAAGCTTCTGTAAAAAATGTTATAGAAATGCTGTTTTGGGAGATACCTTTTTTGCCGGATGTCTGGTGAGGAAGGTATCTGCTTTTTATGTCATAGGAAAGTGCGGCACAAGAACAAAAGAGACGGGGAGGAATTGAGCTTGAAAGAGAGTAATACGCAGGATCTGACGATTGGCCGTCCCATTGTTCAGATTCTTTTATTTGCCATTCCACTGGTGCTTGGAACGCTGTTTCAGCAGCTCTACAGCTTTGTGGATACGGTAATTGTAGGTCGTTTTATAGGAGTAGATGCCCTGGCGGCAGTTGGAACTACCTATTCGCTGAATTTTTTGATTCTCGGATTTGCCCAGGGGCTGTGCGTAGGATTTGGAATTTTGCTGGCACAGCAGTTTGGAGCTCGCGACAGGGCAGAACTGAACCACTATTTTATAAATGGCTGTTATTTGAGTGCGGGAATCAGCCTGTTCCTTGCAGTGATAACGTGTGTGGGAGCCCGCCCCCTTTTGAAGCTCATTCGGACACCAGAAGAAATTCTGGATATGGCAGTGCTGTATATTCAGATTATTTTTATTGGAATTCCGGCAACGGTGCTTTACAATTATATGGCAGGAGCCCTTCGGGCAGTAGGCGATTCCAGACATCCTTTTTACTATTTAGTCATTTCCAGTGTTTTGAATATTCTTCTGGATTATCTGTTTATTGTGCCTATGAATATGGGAGTTGCAGGTGCTGCATGGGCAACTGTTCTAAGTCAGCTGGTGAGTGGAATTCTGTGTACCTGGTGGTTTCTTACAAGGACAGGGGTGATGGAACGAAAACGCTGCTTTATGGCCTTTTCCCCCTATCATGCAAAAAAACTCTGCCTGATTGGACTTCCAATGGGCTTTGAATATTCGGTATCTGCTATTGGTGCGGTAGTGATGCAGGGAGCGATCAACAGTCTGGGCAGTGTAGCAGTTGCCGCACAGACAGCAGGAGAAAAAATTCGTCAGATGTTTACACTTCCTATGGAAAGTGTGGGTATGGCGATGGCCACTTATGTGGGGCAGAACTATGGTGCAAAAAAGATTGACCGCATTTATCAGGGAATTCGCAGTGGGTTAACGATTCAGTATAGCTACTGTGCCGTGATCTGGGTTGTTATTTTTGTGATGAAAACACCTTTGGTAGGGCTTGTCCTTAGTGAAACAACAAGTGCAACAGCAACTGGGGCGGTAGAGTATCTGACGATTATGAGCGCTTTGTTTTTTATTCATGGCTCGCTGATGATTATGAGAAATACACTGCAGGGCTTGGGCTACAGTATGCAGGCAATTATTTCCGGTGTGGGCGAATTGATTGGACGAAGTCTGGGCGGTATTCTGGCCGTAAAGGTACTGGGATTTTTTGGGATTTGTATTGCAAATCCTTTGGCCTGGGGGCTGGCGCTTTGCTATTGTATTGTAATGGTAACATATTATTTGAGAAAGCTTCGATAACAGATAAGAGGATAAAAACGCTCCGCGAGGATCGCCATGGGTTGGAAGAGAATTGGGCTGATGAGACGACCCTCCGCAGGCGGAGAAGCTCGCGAGCGAGCTTCTTTTTACCAGAATTTTTAATTGCGGGTATTCGGTGCGTTATTCCGGATAAATCAGACGTTCATCGTCAATTCCTTCAATAACTTCACGGAGATAGCGATCAGCCAGATATTTTGCCATATTCAGATTCATATCCAAATAGTTACCGCAGTCTTTGGCACAGGCTCCCGGTACTTCACCTTCAAAATCGCGTATGAAATGGAACATGTCACGCACCAGAGAAACAATATCTCTGGAAGAGTAATCTCCGGCCAAAAGCAGGTAGAAGCCAGTCCGGCAGCCCATGGGGCCGAAATAAATGACACGATCCCGGAACAATTCGTGATTGCGCAGGAAAGTAGCTCCCAGATGCTCGATGGTGTGAATTTCTGCAGTATTCATTACTGGTTCAAAATTCGGACGAGTCATGCGAAGATCAAAGGTGGTAATAACAGATTCACCTGCCATATCTTTTCTGGAAACATAGATTCCGGGAAGCAGTTTCAGGTGATCGATAGTAAAGCTTGTGATTTTTTCCATAGAATATAAACCTCCATAGTGTAGTAGTATAGCATAATATCAAATATTATGAAAGACTAATCTTGTACGTGTGATAGAATCTTACATAAAATTTGAATTTTTACTTTACAGACTGCTGTATCTGTGATAAAATATGTACCAGATTGCATGGGGGTATAGCTCAGCTGGGAGAGCGCTTGAATGGCATTCAAGAGGTCATGGGTTCGAATCCCACTATCTCCATTTACAAATTTTTATTTTATGAGAGCATTGAAAAACTTCCATTTTTGTGGGAGTTTTTTGTTTCATAGGAACATAGGAAATTTAAAGATTTTTCCGGATTTTTTCCTGAGACTTCCTATGCCTTTTTATAAATTTTCTTACGCAATTATAAGTTCTAAATCTTCGTAGATTCCCGGTCTTATTTTTTCACCAAATCGAACAAAAGAAGGAAGCCTATCATCCCATTTTTTTACTTGATGTTGAAACAATTTCTACAATTCAGTCCGGCGCGCCATGACATCCTCTGTCATCCTGGAAACTGTCAGAGAAACGTAAGATTCCGGTAAAGCATTGGGGGAGGTTTTGTGGGATAATATATTTGAGATAAATGGAAAAACGGAATGACTGCCGGGAAGGGAGAAATTAAATGGAAGAAAGACACGGATTTTATCCATGGCGCAGATATCTGGCGCGGATAACAGATATGGGGCTTTACGGCTTCTTGTGGACTGTGGTTTCTATGATGGTTTTTTCTATACGCAGGACTCCTGGCAGTACTCTGGGGTTTCAGATATTGGATTTTCTTGTTACGGTGCTTTTGATGCTGGCTTTGGAGCCTGTTTTTCTGGCTGTCTGGGGAACAACTCCGGGGAAGAGAATTTTTGGAATTACCGTAAGAAGAAAGGATGGAGAGCGCCTTTCTTATGAGCAGGGACTGTTTCGTACCTGGCGTGTGTTTTCTTCTGGGATGGGGTTTGATATTCCTGTTTATAATCTGTTCCGAATGTACAAAAATTATCAGCTCTGCAGGGAGGGGCAGGAGCTGGACTGGGATGAAGAATGTCTGGTGAAGGTTCAGGATGAAAAATGTTTTCGGTGGCTGGTGTTTGTTCTGGTGCAGGGAATGCTTCTGGGGGGCACGGTTCTTGTGGTGCTGCTGGCTCAGGTGGTTCCGAATCTGGGAGCTGTGACAGTTGTGGAATTTGCAGAGAATTATAATGATCTGACAAAATATTTTTACAGCGAACATAAGGAACGGTGCCTGAATGAAAATGGAATGTGGGAAGAAGAGACGCCCTTTTCCGACTCTGTGACTATTTGGATTGGGAATCGAACGCTTCCGGAGTTTCAGTATCAGACGGAGAACGGGATAGTGACTGCTGTGTCGTTTTCCATAGAGCTTCTGGATCAGAAGGAGCCGGTTTCCGGCTATGAAACGCAGATGGCTCTGGCAGCTTTGTCCTTTGCGGCAGGACGTCAGGGAACCGGGGGATTTCTTCAAAACTTTCGGCCTATACTTTATGAGATAGAAGAGAATGGAAAAAGGGACTGGAGTTTTTGCACAGAAGATGTGGAGATTTCCTGGAGAAGAGAGATCAAAGGATATCATGAGGAAGCTTTTTCTAACGGACTGACGGTTTATTTTCCAAAGGAGGATGCAGCGCATACCTGCTACCGGATGGATTTTCAGATGAAGCTGATAAAATAAGACGGGAAAACGGCCTGATTTGGGACAGCGAAAAATCTTCATTTCCTTGATCCTGTTTTTGTGTTATACTGACAGGAAATGATATGCAGGAGGCAAGAAAGAGTTATGCATGATGATGTTTATCAGATGTATCTGGAAGAAATAGGGATTCTTACACCCTGTACCCCCGAGGAGGAGGCAGTCCTTCTGGAGCGGGTGAAGCTGGGAGATGCAGATGCAAAGAACCGGCTTATGGAAGGAACCCTTGGTTATATTGTCGAGCTGGTAAAAGCGTATGAGAATCAGGGTCTGCCTCTGGGGGATCTGGTTCAGGAGGCAAATATGGCTGTAATGATGGCTTTAGGAGAGCCGGAAAGTCTGAATTTTGTGAATTTTGGAGATTCAGGAGACGTGGAGGGACTGACAGCTTTTCGCAGTTATATTAAGAAACAGGTGGAAGAGGCGCTTCAGACAGCTCTTGCAGAACAGAAAAATTCTGAACAGGTAGGAGAGGAACTGTTAGCCCGGGTAAATGTGCTGAAGGATATTTCCCAGCAGATGGCAGAGGAGCTGGGACGGGAAGCCACAGTAGAGGAGCTGGCCCGGAAAATGAAAATGAAAATGACAGAGGACGAAATTAAGGATATTATGAAGCTGACTCTGGATGCGATGAGCGTAAGCCCCGATGCAGAGATATAGTACTGTACAGGAATGAAAAAGATTAATTAGATATAGTGATAAATACCATAAGATATATTAATTTTATTTATAATATATCTTGTGGTATTATTTAATTAGGATTGATCATTTTCCGAAACCATCAGGTGAAGTACAGAGAAATCAGGAGGAATCTATGAGCGTAAGACGAGTGTATGTAGAGAAGAAACCGGAGTTTGCCGTTAAGGCTGGTGAACTGCGTGAGGAAATCAGCAGTTATCTGAGCATTGGCACGGTAAGCAATGTCCGGGTACTGATTCGTTATGATATTGAAAATTTGTCCGAGGAGACTTACCGTCAGGCACTGGTGACTATTTTTTCCGAGCCGCCGGTTGATTTTGTATATGAAGAGGATTTTCCGAAGGAAGAGGGCGATACCGTATTTTCCGTTGAATATCTGCCGGGACAGTTTGACCAGAGGGCTGATTCTGCAGAGCAGTGTGTAAAGCTGTTAAATGAAAATGAGGAGCCGGTGATCCGTACAGCGACAACCTATGTCCTGACCGGAGAACTGACTGACGAGCAGAAAGAGGCAGTGAAGAGCTTCTGCATCAATCCGGTGGATTCCAGAGAGGCATCTGCAAAAAAACCGGAAACTCTGGTTACTGTGTTTGAGACCCCAGAGGATGTTGCTTCCTTTGACGGCTTTACAGAGTTTGGTCAGGAGGATTTAAAGGCTCTTTATGATTCTCTGAATCTGGCTATGACCTTCCGTGATTTTCAGCATATCCAGAATTATTACGCAGAGGAGGAGCATCGCAATCCCACAGTAACGGAGATCCGTGTTCTGGATACCTATTGGTCTGACCATTGCCGTCATACCACCTTTTCTACAGAATTAAAGAATGTAGAGATTACAGACGGCTTTTACAAGGCTCCTATTGAGAATACCTACAACCAGTATCTGGCTGACAGAGAGGTTCTTTATAAAGGCCGTGATGATAAGTTTGTCTGCCTGATGGATCTGGCGCTTCTGGCTATGAAGAAGCTTCGGGCAGAGGGGAAACTGGAGGATCTGGAGGTTTCTGACGAGATCAACGCCTGCAGTATTGTGGTGCCGGTGGAAATCGATGGAGTGACAGAGGAATGGCTGGTAAACTTTAAGAATGAAACCCACAACCATCCGACAGAAATCGAACCCTTCGGTGGTGCGGCAACCTGTCTGGGCGGTGCAATCCGTGATCCCCTTTCCGGTCGTACTTATGTATATCAGGCTATGCGTGTAACCGGCGCGGCAGATCCGACCCGTCCCCTTTCTGAGACATTAAAGGGCAAGCTGCCTCAGAGAAAGCTGGTAAATGGCGCTGCCAGCGGATACAGCTCCTACGGAAACCAGATTGGACTGGCAACCGGCTATGTAAAGGAGATTTATCATCCGGATTATGCGGCAAAGCGTATGGAGATTGGTGC
>UMFI01019726.1_pt1 | contig 25049 bp, 19 predicted proteins | sample 1964951 | NCBI WGS metagenome assembly UMFI01 (sample SAMEA4836040, study PRJEB28245) | human gut metagenome | biome: gut microbiome; material: fecal sample | place: Denmark | collected 2008 | reverse complement strand
TACCAGTCAACTCCATTCGACCTGTATGGAACACCGGATTTCAGCGAGATCTAAAGGGTTTGCGAGAAGTTCAATTTCACTATCTTACCGTATTTTTACGCATCTTTGTGAAAAATGGTGTCAAAATGGTGTCAAACCTGAACAGTAACCGGATATCTATATTCGTTTTGTCAGAATCAAAAACAGGTTGCTGAACAGACATAACCTATATTATAATGTACATATAACCAAACTCACTTGGAGGTGATAATATGCCATTACTTGAAGAGGAATATAGAAAAGAAGAGAAGATTAATGGTGTAATCTATGATATGTCACCATCACCAAATTATCAGCATGGGCTTGTAGATGGTAATATTTATCGAATCATATCAACCGGTTTACAGGGAACACTGTGTTTAGCATTCATGGAGAATCTGGATTATAAATATCATGCACAGGAGAATAATGATTATGTGATACCAGATGTGATGATTATATGTGACCGTAAGCATTTGAAAGGTGGTTCCTATACTGGTACACCCAGATTTATTGTGGAAACTCTTAGCCCGGCAACAGCATTAAGAGATATGACTGTGAAGAAAGAAATTTACCAGGCAGCAGGTGTAGAAGAGTATTGGATCATCTCACCGAAAGAAAGAGCAGTACAGATTTATTATCTTGAGGATGGTAAATATGATTTGAAGTATAGCTATATCTTGCAGGATGATCCAGAAGAAGAACATTATAATGCAGATACAGTGGTGACACTGAAAGATTTTCCGAAAATCTCCATGACATTAGCAGAGATGTTTGAGAATGTAGAATAATCACAATTTAATATGAGCAGCATGAAAGCCCTCGGGAGTTAATCCTGGGGGGCTTTTGGTATAGCCAAATCCGGTGAATTATGTTATTATATGCATCAGTTCTCAGAATCAGGAATATTCAGTTGAGATAAGAAAGGACACAACAATCATATGAACATAGGAAACAATATAGGAAATATCATGAAGATTACAGGCGCATGGAACACCTTTAAGAGCAATCATCCCAAGTTCCCGGCATTCTGTCAGGCAGTTTCACGCAAAGGGCTTAAAGAAGGAAGCATTATTGAAATTGCGATCACCACTCCTGAGGGAGAGAAGATAGAGACAAACCTGAAAGTAAAGGACAGTGACCTGGAATTACTGAAACAGTTGTCTGACCTGAAAATGTGAAAAAGTTTACAAAAATTTTATTTGAATAACAGGTATAAATCTGCTATAGTATTCTATGTTGGTTAAGTTGATTATTATTCGTTCCCATATATAAGAATGATAGGTTCTCAAAAGAAAGAAGAGGAAGAAAATTGCGTAAAAAATCACATATTTTATTAGCAAGATACCTTGCGGATCAGATGCAGACCACAGCAAGCCTGCAGTCTCACAGAAAGGCTTTCTGTCTGGGCAGCATTCTGCCGGATATCAAACCGTCCTTTATCACCAGAAGACACGAGTTCTACGGAACATTTGAAGATGTCAAGAACCGGATGAAAGAACTGGCAGATATCAGACCGGATGAGAGTAACCAGAGAGTTTACTGGCGGCGGTTCGGCGAAGTGATCCACTATATGGCGGATTATTTTACCTTTCCTCATAACAAAACATATACAGGAAGCTTCAGCCAGCATAATCATTATGAGAAAGTACTTAAGAACAGACTGAAAGAATGTATACAGCAGGGAGAAGCACATGCATATCTGGAACCGGCCATCCGCTTCGCAGATTTCCCCACCCTGATCGATTATATCGAAGCTACTCATGAGAAATACCTCAACAAGCTCCGCAGCGTGGAAGAGGATATCCGCTTTATCCTGAATATGTGTTTTCAGGTAGTGCAGGGACTGATACAGATCTGCATTGGTAATAAGAACTTTGCAGGAGCCATTCAGGCAGCCTGACAGAGATACGCTAAGAATACAGGAAGGCTGTGTGGAAATCATATCCGCACAGCCTTCCTGCATTCTGAAACATATCTTCCTCACTGCTTGTTGCTTTTCGCAACTTCTGCAGGGGGACTTACTTGATTCGGTTAAAATGTGACAAAAAAATGAATTTTGGTCAAATCTGGAATTTACCTGCCCTGAGCTGTTGATTTCAAAAAATGATTATGCTAGAATAAAACAGGTTAATATTTCGGGATAATTCACTTATGAAATAACATAATAATGTGAAAAGTAATTTAGACAGTATGCCCTTATAAACAGGGGGTAAGGACATGCTCACAGTAAGAAGGGAGCAATTTAGATATATGAAAAACAAGTATCTTACCAGATTCTTATGTCTGACATTGATGTCAGGAATGGCATTATCCGGTCCTGCATCCGTACTTGCAGCAGAGGATACTGCTGCGTATACAGCAGATGGTTCTGATTTCAGCGATTCCGGTGATTTTGATTCAGGATCAGAGGATCCGGCGCCGGCAGATCCGACTCCTGCAGAGCCGACACCTGCAGACCCGACACCTGCACCGGTAGATCCGACACCAACAGATCCGACACCAACACCTGCAGAGCCAACACCTGCACCGGCAGATCCGACTCCGACACCAACAGATCCGACTCCGACACCTGCGAATCCTACACCAACACCGTCTTCACAGATTACGAAGGCAGCCCAGGATGTGATCGACAGAATCGAAGAGTTGAACGCACAGACCATCACGCTGGAGAAGAAAGCCACTGTTCAGAGCATCCGCACTGCATATAATGCCCTGTCTGATACAGAGAAGGCACAGGTTTCTAATTATAATCTACTGGTTCAGGCAGAAGCGACTATTGCTCAGCTGGAAGCGCAGAAGAACAATGCGAATACGAATAATCCATTTACGAGTAATACCAGTGCTGCACAGACTGGAACTCCGGTATATTATGCGTCCAATATCCACGCAGGTAAGGATTTCTATCTGGACAGTCTGAAGAATAACTACAATCTGACCTTCTCAGATGATTTCGCTTCTGTTATGGATGAGATCGAGAAGGAATATAAAGAGAAGAACAAAGTAGCAGATGCCAGCGATGTAAACGGCAGCAAGACCACCACATCTGCAGACAGTCTTCTGGTAAGAAACTGGCAGGATATCCTTGCAGTCTATGTATATCAGCAGAGCCAGGACGGAAAAACAGAATTTACCCTGGATTCTTCCTGTAAGAAAGACCTTGCGAAAATCTTTGCAGAGATGAACCCGATCGTAAGGGACAAGCAGGATATCACTCACGTTACATACGCTAATCGTAAAATCAACTACTATATTAAGAAAAATAAAATCGCAAAGAAGGATCGTACGATCCTTAAGAAATATGTGGAAACAGACTGCAAACTCCTCTGCGCGGTAGTAACAGCTGCCAACGGTTTTGTCCGCGAGAGCGTAGGAGATGATATTTCCGAGGAAAGAGTAAATGTTATCTCCGCAGCCTATTCACTGGTTGGTAAAGTCGGTTACTTCTGGGGCGGCAAATCCACAGTGATCGGTGAAGATCCAGGCTGGGGAACCAGCGAGAAGGTATCAGCCGAGGGAAGCAAGAGCACCGGAACCATCCGCGCATACGGACTGGACTGTAGTGGTTTTGTCACCTGGGCAGTGATCAACGGATATCAGGATAAAGCAATGCAGGAAGCTGTAGGCGACGGAACTTCCGATCAATGGGAGAAAGCAAACGTGGTAACTGAGGCAGATGCACAGCCCGGAGATCTGGTGTTCCAGAAAGGACCGGAAGCAGGAAGCGATAATCATGTAGGTATTCTCTGCGGTAAAACAGACGCAGGTGACTGGATCGCAGTACACTGCTCCTCCGGCAAGAATGGAGTAACAGTAGGCGAAGCATACAGTGCAAGCTTCCGTTACATCCGCCAGCCATCCTTCTACCCGACACAGGAACAGATTCAGGAAATGCAGAGCAGCAGTACGGTAAGCATAACAACAGGTGATGCAGCAGCTTCCACAGGAACAGATATCTTTTCTGCAAATGTGACAGTAAGCAATACTCTGCAGGATGCGATGAAGTCAAATACTTCCGACTCAACAGGATTCACAACATCAGAATCCACTGAGAAAACTTCCATCCTTCCGGATAAAATTGATCTGTCAAAAGAGAAAGTCGCTGTATTTAAGGCAAAATAAAATGGATAAAAGAAGGGAGAAAGTCATACAAAAAAGTCTGGCTTTCCCTTCTTTTTTCGTGTGTAAACTTTTTTATCTGTTAACTTAAACGCTCAAGCAAAAACTGACGAATTTGTTTATTGGTCTGCGGAATATGCTTCAAAAACGAAAAAAATATTCGAAAATATGGAAACAAAAATTGACAAAGTGTACGAAATATGTTAACTTTAAACCAATAATATAATGTCAGATAAAAAAAGGAGAAATTCCTTCTTTTTTTGTTGCTGATATTACAGTAAAATCTGAAGATGAGACACCAACAGATGATTTGTTCTGTAAACAGTGAACACACTGTTGTGTTCGGAAAAGAGATACACAGATGGCATTAAGACGTGAGAGAATGAGGCTTGGTGACATGCTCATCAAGCAGAATGTACTGACTGAAGATGAATTAAAGAAAGCCCTGGAATTGCAGAAGGGAAGCGGCAAGAAAATCGGTGAAGTTCTGGTAGATAATGGCTTTATCACTGAGGATATGATCGTTCGTGCCCTCCAGATGCAGCTGGGGCTTAAAGTCGTTCAGCTGACAGGCGTGACGATCCCGAAAGAGGTCCGAAATCTGGTCAGTGTGGACATTCTTAAGAAATATACCTGCATTCCCTTTGAACTGGATCCCTACAATGCCAATATCCTTCATCTTGCAATGGCAGATCCGATGGATATGGCTGCGATCGACGACATCTCTATCGTGACAAACCTGCAGATAGAGCCTTACATTGCTACAACCAGAGATATTCTTGCGGCAATCGACAGATGCTACGGCGCATCGGAGACACTGGATGCAGCCAGACGATTTACTCAGGAGAGGGCACAGCTTCGTGGAGGAGCAGCAGACGACGATACAGATACAGATGTAAGTGATGCACCTATTGTACAGCTGGTGCGTTCCCTTATTGAACAGGCAATCCGCCAGAGGGCCAGTGATATCCATATCGAAGCTCTGGAGAACAAAGTACGCGTCCGTTACAGGATCGACGGTGCACTCTATGAGCGTATGGTATATGACAACAGCCTTCTCCCTGCAATCTCCACCCGTATCAAGATCCTTGGAGGTATGGATATCTCAGAGAAAAGGAAACCTCAGGACGGACGTATGTCCATTATGGTAGACAGACAGGATTATGATATCCGAATTTCCTCTCTGCCTACTGTACACGGAGAGAAGATCGTAATGCGACTCTCTTCAAAACTGAACCTGACACGTAACAAGAAAGATTTGGGACTTCCACCCGATGAGATGGAACGTTTCAACCATATGCTGGCTAGTCCTTTCGGGATCATTCTTGTAACAGGACCTACAGGAAGCGGTAAATCCACTACCCTGTATACCGCATTAAGTGAATTAAATAAAGAAGCAGTCAATATCGTAACAGTAGAGGATCCTGTGGAGGCAGATATTGAGGGCATCAATCAGGTACAGGTCAACAACAAAGTAGACCTGAATTTTGCGTCAGCCCTTCGTTCTATTCTCCGTCAGGACCCGGACATTATTATGATCGGTGAGATTCGAGACAGGGAGACTGCTGCTATTGCAGTACAGGCATCCATAACAGGACATCTGGTTGTCTCTACATTGCATACCAACAATGCAGTAGGTACTCTGAACCGTATGGCGGACATGGGAGTGGAGAGATATCTGATCGCAGATTCTGTTGTAGGAGTTATCGCACAGCGCCTTGTGCGTAAGCTGTGCAGCCACTGTAAAAAAATGCGCCCTGCCACCTCTGAGGAGAAGAGAGTGCTGAGGATGAACACACAGGAGGATGTAAATGTCTATGAACCCTGTGGCTGTGATTTCTGCAGCCATACAGGATATTACGGGCGTATCGGTGTGTTCGAGATCATGGAGGTCAATGACGAGATCCGCGACCTGATCGCAGAGAATGGAACAACAGAGGAACTGGAACGCGCAGCCAGAAACAGCGGAATGCGCACACTGAGAGAGAATGGTATCAACTATGTGCTGAACGGCACCACTTCTGTGGAAGAGATGCTTAAGGCATCTTATGAATGATTGAGACTTATAGATTATTAATTTTACGACTATTAATATAGAAGGAATTCCTGCGGAATCGGAGTTCTCCGGAGATTCTCAGGGAGTTACGAGGCAGATTAGGAAATATGTATAATTTAGACGAAATACTGATACAGTCAGTGAAGGTAAGGGCTTCCGATATCCACCTGACAACCGGCAGGCCGCCAAGCTACCGGATCGATGGTGTATTGGCTCCCATAGAGGGAGAACGCCTTACTCCGCAGATGCTGGAAGATATTCTCATGCCCCTGATGGATGTCCGTCACAGAGAAGAACTTCAGAATAACGGACAGACAGACTTTGCCTATGCCATCTCAGGTGTGGGACGTTTCCGCGTAAATGTATTTAAACAGAGAGGAACACTTGCTTCCGTTATGCGAAGCCTTCCTTTCAACATCCCGGAACCTGAGGATCTTGGTATTCCTGCAGAGGTAGTGGAGATGACCACGCGGAAAAGAGGTCTCATTTTGGTAACAGGGCCGACAGGAAGCGGGAAATCAACCACATTGGCTTCATTGATCCATGTGATCAACAGGAATTATCCTTACCATATTATTACATTGGAGGATCCGATCGAATATCTGCACAGACATGATAAATCTGTGGTAAACCAGAGGGAAATCGGCAGTGATTCAACGAATTATGCACAGGCACTGAGGGCTGCACTCCGAGAAGACCCGGATGTGATCCTGGTAGGAGAGATGCGAGACCTGGAAACCATTTCCACTGCCATCACAGCGGCGGAAACCGGTCATCTGGTATTTTCCACCCTTCATACTATCGGTGCGGACAAGACTATCGACAGAATCATCGATGTATTCCCGCCAAATCAGCAGCAGCAGATAAGGATCCAGCTTGCCTCTGTATTAGAGTGCGTTGTATCCCAGCAGCTTCTCAAGAAAGCAGACGGAAGCGGCCGTGTAGCTGCACTTGAAATACTTTTTGCAAATAATGCAGTGCGAAACCTGATCCGTGAGAGCAAAACCTATCAGATATCCTCTGTGATGCAGACCAACAGACGTGCAGGAATGCAGACAATGGATGATGCACTGTATGACTTATATATGAGAAAACTGATCGATGCTGACAATGCAGTGACATATGCCCAGGATCCGGTCAGCATGAACAAAAAAGTCAGCTTTGACTTCTGACAGAAACCCGATCTGGCAGACACCCTGAGCCTGACTGACAGAAAGAAGTGATAAGATGCCGGGTTTTACCTACGTGGCAGTAGATAAAAGGGGAAAAGAGAAAAGAGGAAGTATTGAGGCTGACAACAAAGAGAAAGTTGTAGATATCCTGAAAAACGACGGGCTGATTCCGGTCTCTGTAAAAGAGCAGGGAGCCCTGAACAAAGACATAGATTTTTCCATAGGAAAGAAAGTAAAGCCAAGAGATCTGAGTGTATTCTGCCGTCAGTTCGTCAGCATCACCCAGGCAGGTGTCCCGATGAAGGAAGCCCTGCAGATGCTTTCAGAACAGACAGAAAACAAATGGCTGAAGCGTGCCATCTCAGAGGTACTTCTCAGTGTGGAGAAAGGAAATACACTGGCAGACTCCATGAGAGGCCAGTCAGATATCTTCCCGCCAATGCTTATCAATATGGTAGAGGCAGGTGAGAACTCCGGAAGCCTTGAGATGGCTTTCTCACGAATGGCAGTACAGTTTGAGAAGGAAGCCAAGCTGAAGGCAACTATCAGAAAGGCAACCATCTATCCGATCATTCTGATTATTGCAGCGATTGGAGTTGTGGCTGTTATGCTTCTGTTCGTTATTCCGATCTTTATTGATATGTTTGCAGATCTGGATGTGGAGATGCCGGGAATTACCATGTGGGTTATGAATACCAGTGAGTGGATGACAGAACACTGGTATATGATCCTGGGACTGATCATTCTGGTGATCGTGGCATATAAGATGATCTACAGGACAGAACAGGGCAGACTTGCCATCGACAGGGTCAAGATGAAGATGCCGTTGTTCGGCAAGCTGACAGTAAAGACTGCCTGCGCACAGTTTGCAAGGACAATGAGTACATTGCTGTCGTCGGGTATCTCTACTATTGATGCACTGGAGACAGTGTCCAAGATTGTCAATAACATTCATTACACAAATGCGTTGCTGAAAGCACGTGAGGAAGTTATGAAAGGTATTCCGCTGTCAGAACCGCTGACTGCCTCAAAGATATTCCCGCCTATGGTGTGCCATATGACTGGGATTGGTGAGGAGACTGGTAATATTGAGGATATGCTGGAGAAGCTGGCGGATTATTATGATGAAGAGGTGGAGATGACTACCCAGAGTGTACTGGCGGCTATGGAGCCGTTGATCATTGTGTTTATGGCTGTTGTAGTTGGTACGCTGGTTGTGGCGGTGGTTTCACCGATTGGGGCTATGTACAGTGGACTGGATAATCTGTGATAAAAATTTAATTATACAGTGCATATAGATTATAGCATGAAATGGATAAAAAGTAATTAAATTATCTTAGACATCTGATTGTTTGGATGTTCAAAGGATCATTTGCGAGTGGCAACCGCATTAAAAGTTGCTGAAATAACCAAATTTGGATGTATCACAGCTTGCATAGGGGCTGTGTTCATCATAGAAATCATGGAAATGTCGTGTTTTCTTGTAAGATATGGAAGGGGGCGCGTGGAAAAAGCGGGATTTTAGTGATTTAATTATACGGTGAGAGAAAGACTGAGATTGTCTGAAGGAATATGCTGTCAGGTGGACGCTCCGGGATGTAAATATATTTATCTACGGCTTCGGAGCCAGTCATACTAGGCATGGTGGTAGTATATAAATAGTACAAAGTAAAGATGACTTCTTCCAATAGATGATATAAAATTAATATATGGAGGAAGAACATTATGGCAAAAGGTACACAATATTCAAAACAATTCAAAGAGGATGCTGTCCGTTACAGAAAAGATCATCCTGAACTGACCGTTCAAAAAGCTGCTGAGAACCTTGGGATCAGCGAGTCTGCATTAAAAAACTGGATGAAAGCAGCCAGAGAAAATGAAGGTTCTGTTCCCACACGTGGAACAGGTAATTATTCCAGTGATGAAGCCAAAGAAATTGCCCGTCTTAAAAGAGAACTGCGAGATACTAAGGATGCCCTTGAAATATTAAAAAAAGCAATCGGTATCCTGGGAAAATAACAGAAGCTATTTATACTGCCACTTCAGAATACACCACAGAGGTGGCAGAACTGCCACAGAAACACCGGGTTTCTGTTAGCGGGGTACTAAAAATATTAGGTGTTTCACGCTCTGGATACCGTGCATGGAAGCAACGTGTCCCATCGGTTTCTGAAAAGCATCGTGATCATATCAAGGATGCTATCAAACAGATCTATGATGGATCGCATCAGAACTATGGTGCACCCAAGATCACAGAAATGCTGCACAGGCAGGGGGAATCTATTGCTGAAAAAACGGTAGGTAATTATATGCGCCAAATGGGGATCAAAGCGCAATGGGTAAAACCATATACAGTAACAACAATCGATTCTGATTTCAGCAGTGAACTGCAAAATATCCTTGATGAGCAGTTTAATCCTTCAAGGCCGGACGCTGTATGGGTATCTGATATCACGTATATATGGACATACAATGGATTTGTGTATCTGACAAGCATAATGGATCTTTACTCAAGGAAAATCATAGCATGGGTACTCAGTCAGAGTCTTGAAGTAATCCATGTAGTAGAATGTGTAAACAAAGCGAAGCAGATGCGAAATGTCACCTCACCGCTTGTGTTTCATAGTGACAGAGGTATACAATTCGTATCCCAGGCATTTCAGGAAGCAACAGAAGGAATGATAAACAGTTACTCAAAGAAGGCATACCCCTGGGATAATGCATGCATAGAATCCTTTCATTCACTATTAAAACGTGAATGGCTGAACCGCTTTAAAATATTTGATTATAAACATGCATACCGCCTTGTTTTTGAGTACATAGAGACATTTTATAATACAGTAAGGATTCATAGTCATTGTGGATATCTTTCGCCTGATGAGTATGAAAAACAATACAGGAATAAACTATTAGAGCTGGAGCAAAAACTTGCCGGCTAAGTATGCTGGCAAGATGGAAAAAAGTCATTCTTAATTTGTACTTTTTCTTGACATAGGATCAGCATTCGGAAATCTGCTAAAAGCATTCTGCGAAAACCTTATAACTCGCTTCGCTCAGACAGTGAGTTTTTTCGCAGAATAACGCAGATTCCCAAACGCCAAGTATGACTAAGTCTCCTGCAGATGTAGATAAATATATTTACATCCCGGAACTGGTATTGGCAGTGACTGGATTCCTGATAACGGGAAAGTTTTTCCTGAACTGGAAGTGAGAAACAAAATTGTAACATGAAAACTGAATAACGAGTTTATAAACATAACTCCCTCCTTCCTGGAAAAGCGATTTTTACAGGGGGGGGTGGAGAGCCCATCAGGGTTCTCGCTCGTTGAATCAATCACCGGATAGTGACATTCGTGATGACAGCAACAGGAGAGTTATGTATTCATCGAAAAGTTGAATATATTGTCTGGCATGTATGATGTGCTGCTCTTGTATCTTTCGACACGATATGACTCTATCCGGATTGAAAAGAATTAAATTAATTTTGAAGGAGAATGAGTTATGTTTAAATTTCTGAAAGACAGAAAAAAGAAAGATAACAAGGGATTTACTCTTGTTGAGTTGGTTATCGTAGTTGCTATCCTTGCAATCCTGGTTGGTATTCTTGCACCACAGTATACGAAGTATGTTGAGAAGTCAAGAAAAGCTGCAGATGTAGCAAATCTTGAGAATATGGTTACTGCATTTAAGACAGCTGCTTCTGATGGAAATGATCAGATTAATGCAGGAGTTTATACGATTACTATTGGTACACAGGGAGAAGGTAATGCAGCTACCAATTCTACAACTGTCAAATCCGAAAAATTGACTGGTTCAGCTGCTGAAGTTACTGCAAATACTGAAATTGTAAAGTTACTTGCATCTTATGCTGGAAAAGAATGGACAAAAACAAAATTAAAATCTAGTAAATGGGAGACTTCAACAACAGCTGAAAATGTAACGACAACCACTATGTCAAAAACTATTTCAGCAAAATTGACTGTAAATAATGATGGTTCTATAGATGTTGAATATATTCCAACAAATATGAAAGAGCAGGCTGGAAAATAATTTTTGTTAATAATCTGTCTGTTATAAAGATTGGATTTTTCGATGAATGCATAACAATTCTTTGCTATGCATGAAGAATGTTACTATCTCAATAATAAAATTAAGGAGATAGTAATATGTTAAAATTATTTAACAGAAAGAAAAAAGATAATAAAGGTTTTACATTAGTAGAACTTGTAATTGTAGTTGCAATTCTTGCAATCTTAGTTGGCTTACTTGCACCACAGTATACAAAATATGTAGAAAAATCCAGAAAAGCAGCAGATGCATCTAATATGGATGAAATGGTACGTGCAGTGCAGATTTGGGCAGCAGATGCAGATACAGCAGATGAGGATTTACCTGCTAAAGCTTATACAATTGAATTAAAGGCAAAAGATGATGTTGTGTCAAGTGTGAAAATTGGCACAAGCCCCAATGATGTAGATGTTATAGCAAAAACTATTCCTGATTATAAAAAAATGAGGTTAAAATCATCAAAATGGGAAAGCGATACAGAAGGAACAATGGCTACTTCAGTTAAAGCAACTATTAATGTAGATAAAGATGGTGGTACGACTGTTACATATGAACCAAAATCATTTGCTGACTATATGAATACTACAAATACTACTAAGTGATTTTATTGAATTGAAAGGAAAACCCCTATGCTTCTTTTCTTAGACACAATCCCCTACATAACAATCTTCATATTCGGCATCACCATCGGTAGTTTTCTGAATGTCTGTATCTATCGGCTCCCTCTTGGGGATTCGGTGGTGACAGCCCCCTCCCATTGTATGACCTGTGGGCGGAAGCTTCGGTGGTACGATATGGTGCCGGTGTTTAGCTGGTTGGTGTTAGGTGGTAAGTGTCGTAACTGTAAATCTGAGATTTCGGTTCAGTATCCGATCATAGAGGGTGTCAATGGCATCCTCTATGTGGTGATATTTGCTGTGAATGGGCTGGTATGGAGCAGTGTGATTTATTGTCTGATGGCTTCGGCTCTTCTGGTTTTGAGTGTGATTGACTGGCGGACGTATGAGATTCCGTTTGGGATCAATGTGTTTTTGTTTGTCCTTGGGGTTGTGATGGCTGTGCTTGACAGAGGGAATCTGGCGGAGCATCTGATTGGGATGGTCTGTGTCAGCGGTGTGCTGGAGATTCTTTATCTGGTGAGTGGTGGCGGAGCGATTGGCGGGGGTGACATTAAGCTGATGTTTGCCTGTGGTCTGATCCTTGGATGGAAGCTGATCTTGCTGGCTTTTGTGCTGGGATGTATTATCGGCTCTGTGGTTCATATTATCCGCATGGCGAGGAAGAAGGCAGGGCGTATGCTTGCCATGGGTCCTTATCTGTCAGCCGGGATTTTGCTGGTTGCTTTGTGGGGAAATAAGTGGATCAGCTGGTACCTGTCATTAATTTTTAACTGAAAATCATAGAATTTTTCAGTTAGAAAAATGAGTTTTAAAATGTTTTATCTGTTAAAATTTATTTTTGTAATTGAAAAAGGGCGGTTGTCTGTAGAGGGCAGCAGCTCATACGGAGGAAAAATACAAATGGCGAAAATTTTGAGTATAGAGGCAGAGGCATCTCAGATCAGGGTTGCGGAAGTTGAAGTACGTGGCAAAAAGGGCAAAATCCATAATTGTTTCTGTATACCGGCACCTCAGGGGGCTGTGGAGGATGGACAGATCCGTGATACAAAAACTCTCGGGAAGAATCTTAAGGCAGAGCTTTCCCAGAGAAAGATCAGGACAAAGAAGGTATATTTTGCCACAGGTTCTACCAGGATCGCAAGCAGGGAAGTTCGTATCCCTTTTGTGAAAGCAAACAGGATACAGAGTATTATAGAGGCAAATGCCACAGATTATTTTCCCATTGATGTGAGCAAGTATGTGCTGTCCTACAGTGTGATCGATGTGGAGAGCCAGAAATCTGAGGACGGAAAAGAAGAGACAAAGCAGTACCATCTGATGGTTTATGCCGCTCCTAAAGCAATCTCAGCAGCTTACAGTGAGTTTGCGGAGAATGCAGGGCTGACAATGACAGGGATCACCTACACAGGTGACAGTATTTATCATTCAGTAAAGGATGAGTATGCAAAAGGAACTCATATTCTGGTTAAGGTGGAATATATGGGAACCAGCATTACGATCATCCAGGACGGTGAACTGACCCTCCAGCGTAATATTAATTATGGTGTGGACAGTGCGGCAGAGACAGTAAGGGCTTTCCCGGAGTTTGGGGACAGGCTGGATGTAAATGAGGTTCTGGATGTGCTTTGCAGCAGAAAATGTATCAATCCTTTCCTTGACATGGAGTCTTTTGACGAAGAAATCTCTGATGAGGAGAGAAAGCTGGAAACTGCCAGGGCTGAGGTGACAGAGAGCCTCAGATACCTGATTGGAAATATTTCCCGTATTATGGATTATTATATTTCCCGCCATACGGATACAAATTTTGATTCTATCGTATGCTGTGGTCTTGGCGCGCGGGTAAAGGGGCTGATGCTCCTTCTTACCAATGAGCTGGGACAGCAGGTGGACGTATTACAGGAGTTTAAGAATTTTGCCCTGCCTGCAGGCGGGGACGCACAGGAAGCCTGCCTTTACGCTGCAGTTCTTTCACCGGGCACTTCAGGTGTAAACCTGATGGACAAGGTCAACAGAAAGAAGAAAGAAAAGAAAGAGACTTTGAGCGGTGCCATCATTATCTGTGTGGTCGGAACAGTGGCAGGAGTTGTGCTGACAGTTGCAGGATATGCAAACCGTATTTATCAGCAGCATGAGCAGGAGCGGCTGAATCAGAGAATCTCAGAAGAGAGCTCCATTGAGGAGATTTACAGTGCTTATACCAGTGCAAAGGCACAGTATGACAATTATCAGAATATGTATCAGTATACAAATACCCCCAATGAGGGACTTAAGAATTTTATCGAAGAGCTGGAAGAGAAAATGCCTTCGGATATTACAGTGGAGAACTTCAGCTCTACAGGAACGCAGGTCAGCTTTTCCATGCGTGTAGGCAGCAAATCGGCAGCAGCGAACACGATCATGCAGCTTCGTACCTTTGAGAGCCTGTCTACTGTAACCACTACAGGAATTGACGAGGCTGAGGATGGAACCGTATCCTTAAGTGTACTCTGTACATATTCAGATCCGGCACCGCTGGACAGCTCAGGAGAGTAATAGGAGGCAGGATTAATTATGGACATGAATATTTCTATGCGTGATAAAAAAATACTGCTGATGTTTCTTGGAGTAGGTGTTTTTGCAGCAGGATATTTCTTCGGATACAGACCGCAGATGGAAGAGGCACAGAGCATCCAGGCATCAACCGAGCCTTTGAAGACAAGGTTGGATGACCTGCTGAAGCTGGCTGCAGACAGGGATTTTTATCTGAAAGAAACAGAAGATATCAATGCAAAGGTCAGCGAATATACATCTGCATTTCCGGCAGATATCCGTCCTGAAGACGGAATCGTACTTTCCATGAATATGGAGAATTCCCTGGACATGCAGATCTCCAATGTAGGTCTGGGCACAAGAGAGTTTGTGGCTTCTCTGGACGGAAGTACAGAAGATCCTCTGGCAGGTTTGCCTGACCAGACTCTCTCAGAGCAGGCAAATGAGCAGACTCAGTCTCAGCTTGATGAGATCGAGGGCACAGATGTAATAGGAGAAAAAGAACGTCAGGCTGCCTCTGATGCAGAAGTGGAGAATTTGAACAGTGTGTTCACCAGTCCTGTACTCTACCGGACACAGGATACCATGCAGTTTACAGGAACTTATGCCAGCCTTAAGAATATGGTTGACTATCTGGCTGACCAGACAGGCAGGATGACACTTGATAATGTAAATGCCTCCTTTGATTCCTCAACAGGAAATCTTTCGGGCAGCATTACAGTAAACCTGTTTTTCATGGCAGGAACAGGCCAGACTTATACAGAACCGGATGCAGGAAGCGTAGCATACGGAACAGATAATATTTTCGGAACAATAGAGTCAGGCAAAAAGAGCAAAAAAAGCAAGAAGAACAAAACGAAAGCCGCAGAGACAAACACAGAACAGGCGGCTTCCGACACTGGCGCTGACGGCCAGACAACAGACAGTCAGGAAGGAGCAAACACGCAGGACGCAGCAGCCCCTGCTGATACCGCCGAACAGGCACAATAAAGGAAAGTATGTTAGAGGGGAGAAATACAGAGCCCCTCTATCTGTGTTTTTATATAGGAAGAAATTCCACTGAGATTTTCTGATTATATTAGATAAAAATCTGTTTGACAGATAGATTATGGATATTCGGTTAATCAATAAAATATCTAGAAAATGACGCAAGAGAAGGGAGCATACAGTTGGACATAAAAAAGAATAAGAATTCAAATGCAGGTATGACACTGCTGGAAGTAATCATTGCAGTGAGCATCTTTTCCATAACTGCGATTGTGCTCCTTCAGAGCTTTGTGACTTCAAGCAGAATCAATAAGAAATCGAATTTATATCTGGAAGCAACGACTGTAGCACAGAACATTATGGAGGAAATCAAAGCGAAGAAATTCGAAGAAGTTTCCCTGACATTCAATTATCCTCTGGACAGCAGCGGCTCTTCCAGACTGACATTCCTGGATCCCCAGAAAAGCAGAATCAACAGCGGTGCCGCAGATGAACTGGGTGTAAGGGAGGTACTGGCAGCCAAAGATAACAGCGATGCAGTAGTATATAATCCTGTGCGAAAATATACAGATGGTGTGGATGAAACGAATGTAACGGCATCTGTAATATCTACAGATAATGGTAAAACTTATAAATTCAATCCAAGAAAAAATGGTGACAATGCTTCGAAATATTACTATGAACTTACCAATGTAAATAATAACCATGAAACATTTGATGCATTGGTGACGTTTGACGGAAGTAAGGATTCCGGATATAAGAAAAAAACGTCCACGAACAGCGAAGAAGGGAAGAATGATTATCTGGCGCCGAATATATCAAACCTTGATACGGATTCTAATGCACCGTTCATTGTAGAAAAGCAGAAATATTTAGATGCATTTTCTGGAAACGATGGGTTGATAGCGAAACAATTTAAATTTGCACATGATAAATGGGAGAGTGAACTGAACGCAGCATGTGGAACTGATACTAATGCAGAAAATTATGAACAAAAAAAAGAGGCATTTATTGCACAGCATAAAGAACCTCTGGCTTCAGACCTGAATGCGGAAGAAGTATTTAATAGTGCGAAAAAAACATTATTAATTACGATTGATTATGACAAAGAGACTGAAAAGGTAGAAGTAAATGCAAAATATACGATTGATGCACATGGTTATGTTTCGTCAGTAAACCCGGAATATGGAAGAATGGATTTATGCCCGTGTGGTGGAGACCCGGATCAAGAGAATAGTGATCCAACTCAAAAATATTTTTGCTCAATTGTAAGTAATCAGAATATTTATACATCCAGCGCAGATAAAGTATTAAAGAATATTTATATTTTTTATTATCCTAATTATAAATCTCAGAGTAACGTAAAACCTCTGGATAAAATTATAGTGGAAAATTTGAATAATTATCCTGTGAATTTGTATATTGCAAAACAGCAGGATGAAAACAATAAAAATTCTATTCTGACAGATGAAAATAAATATCGCATGTCGTTAGTTATAAAAGAAAATCCGGAGACTTCAAATTGGAATACGAGTCCAAGCTTATATAAAAGCCAGATAAAATTACGTACAAATCTTGATTACAATATAAGTGATATTTATGATAAATTAGACAGACCGAAAATTAACCAAATGAGTTTAACTTATCAGGACAATTCTACACCAGTAAGGCATGTTTCTGGTATAGCTGCAAAGAAAATAGTTGATTATAATGGACTGGATGATAAAAAACTGGAAGATCGTATATATACAACCAAGGTTGAAGTATATAAAGCAGGTGCAGCAGAAAAAGGATTTCCGAAAGAAGATCTGGTGGTAACATTAGATGGAACAAAAGAAGATTAGCTTTTTTCAGGAGGCATAAATGGATAAACGTGTAACAGAAAAAAAAGAATATAATAAAGGATTTTCACTGTTTACTGTTATAGTCTCAATAGCTTTTGTGGGAATTCTTGGAATGCTTGTTCTGTATATGGCGATTGCCAATTTTCATATGAAGATCACCGATTTAAAAGGAAAAGACAGTTTTTATACAGCTGAACGTGCGATTGAAGAAATTCGAGTCGGTCTTCAGGAAGAAGTTGGAGATGCTATGTCTGAAGCCTATATAGAGGTCCTTGAAACATATGATCAGTCAGGGAAAAGCCAAGACGAAGTTCAGGATGAACTGCGTCAGAAAGCATTTAGACAGAGTTTTTATGATAAATTATATGATAAAATACAGGAAAAGGTAGGACATTTAAAAGCAGATTATGTTGATCTTACTGTAGGTGATAATGAGTCATTGGAAATTGTGGAACCGACGTTGTCTCCGGCTGTAAAGCTTAATAAAGATGAGGTAAAGAAAAGTAGTAAAGTAACTTTGAAAGATTTAAAAGCAGTTTATGTAGACGAAAAAGGCCGTGCGTCTATCATAAAGACAGATATCCAGATGGGTATTCCAAGTGTAAAATTTGCAACCCCTTCTTCATTACCGGATTTAATGGGAATGGTTGTTGTAGCTAACAGCGGAATTATATGTGAAAGTGACCCTATAAAAGACATAAAATTGACAGGAAATATATATGCTGGATTACTTGATGATAGTGATGAAGGTTTTCCTAAAGATAAAAAAACAAGTCTTTTGTTAAAAAATAATATAAATTTATCTATTATTTCTGCTGATAAGTTTGTATGTGAGGGAGATATTAATCTTGCAGCGGGAAGCTCATTTACAAGCAATGCAGGTGTTGAATTATGGGCGAAAGGTCTGACGATGACATCTTCGACAGCAAGTTTGCTTGGTGATACATATTTTGCAGATGATTTAACAGTTGATTCAGGAAATGGAAGTTCAATAACTATAGCTGGAAATTATTATGGTTATGGATCAGTAGAATCTGCTAAAAAAAGTCATTATAAAGACCAATATGAGAATTATAGTGATAAAGATTTAAGTAGTGCGATTGTTATTAATGGAAAAGCAACAAAACTTGATATGTCAGGCGTACAAAAGCTTATGCTGGCAGGAAAAAATTATATTTCTCCAAATGAGACATCAAATATTATGACTGGAGAAAGTGTTACTGTAAAGGGAACTCAGCTGGCATATTTAGCACCTACAGAAATTTTGGGAGCTGATTCTGCTGATACTTCTGGTTATACGAATCCTATGACATATGAAGAGGCAGTAGCGAAAGGTTTGGCAGGGAATGCGATTCCTGTTAAATGGGATACTCCTGTGGAAGTATGGAATGGAAAAACTTTGCGGGATATTGGGGTTGATTCAGAGAATCCGATAAAACAAGTATTTTATCCAGATAATGCAAGTGGAACAGTTGTTTATTATTATCTTAATTTTACTGATGAAACAAATGCAGCTAAGTTTATGAGGGAGTATTATCAGGAAAATCCAGACATAAAGAAGCAGATGGACAAATATTTGGCATTCTATTTTAATGGTGAAAATTCGGGTATTTATGTAAAAGACAGTGAAACATATTTACTTTATGTCACAAACGGAAATATTCTTTCTTATTCCGGCGAGGATGAAGAGGGAAAAATGTACAGTGCAACACATCCGAAGCTGACAAATAAACTGATGCAGGATCAGGTTGATTATCAGGATGAGTGGTTTGCACTTAATCGTAAGATGGTTAGCAATTATAATGATTTGGAGACAAGTGTGTCGGATTCTGATAATACAATACCGCCACATAATGAGGCAGATCCATCAAGTACCGTATTTGATAATTTGGTAAATGAGGAGAAGCTTAAAGCGTTTGTTCAAAATGAAACTGGACAAAAATATCAGTATCCCAAAGGTGATTCTCCTAGTGTGATCATGTGCAATAATGGAAGTCAGGGAACAAATACAACACTTGAGATTACAAGTAAAGAAGCAGAAAGCGTCAGACTGGTTGTTTGCACTGGAGACGTTGAAATTGCAAAAGATGTGCAATTCAGAGGGATTATCATGGCAAAGGGAAAGATTATAATGAATCCGGGCGTACAACTGGAAGCTGCACCACTGGAAGCAGCGAAAGTATTTCAGTCACAGATTGAAGATGAAAATTCAAATGGACAGACATTAAAAGCACAGGATTTCTTCTGGCATGGAAATGAATATGTACTTGGAAATACTACGAATGATATTCAAAATAAAGATGGAGAATTAGCAACATATGATCTGGCAGATTGTGTAACTTACAGTAACTGGAAGAAAGAATAAAAGTTAAAAAGAGGTGGAATCAGAAATGCAAAAGAAAAACAAGGGATTTACATTGGTGGAAATGGTTGTAACAGTGTCTATATTTGCCATACTTCTCGGAATTCTGGTTCCATCTTTAAATTCTATTATTGGATTTCGTGTTCAGAGAGCAGCTAATTCTATTGCATCTGCGCTGGACAAAACTAAAATTGAAGCATCTAACCGTCTTGTGGGCGAAATGAGACTTGAAAAACGTGCAAATGGATATTATATAAGCTATATTCTTGATCGTGGAAAAGTAGACGGAAAAGAAAATATTAAATGGAACGAGGATGAAGAAAAAATTGCTCCAGCCAAAACTCTTATCAGTTATAAGGTTGAGAATAGTGATGAAGAAATTCCATTAAATGTAGGAGACAGTATTATTATTACTTATAAAAGAGAGACTGGAGGATTTCTGCCTTTACAGAATCAGAACGAATCATATTGGAATGATCTGGATGTAGCCGGAATTTTGGAAAAAGGATTTACAGGGGGAGATTACTGTAGTCAGATCATTATCGGCGGGGGCGGAAGAAAAAGAGTAATTAACCTTTTTAAAGATACCGGAAAATATGAAATTCAGGCAGGATAATAAATAAAGGAGCGGTAACATGAGCAAACATAAGAAGCAAAACGTGAAAGAAGATAAAGGTTTTACATTAATAGAAATGATTGTAACAGTTGCCATTATTGCAATTTTTTCTGGTGTAGTTTTGAGTCTTATTACAAGTAGTTCAAGTTCATATCGAAATACATCCAGTAACGCAAAAGTTCAGATGGAAACACAGGAGACTTTTGATAAAATAGAAGATATGATTATTAATGCAAACCGCAACTTATATTATTTTACTGCTGACAAAAAGGCTATCAGTAATGATATTAAGGGAAAAGGCGCAGAAAACAGTTCTGGTGGTAAAATATTTATGGTTTCAGCTGGAGATGATTCAGAGCCAGATAGCCAGACAGATGATGACGAAGATGTAGCGGTTATGTCTGCAAGTAATACCGATACAGGCAATACAGCAATAGATTTGGGAAATACGGAGAATACAACAACAGTATTAAAAAATGAAAACGACAGACAGTGCATTGTCTGGGAAAAATCAACAGGTGAAGTTAAATATGTTCATTATGTAAAAGTGGGAAATAGCTGGAAAAGAATATCTCAGGAAGATGAAATTCTTGCAACGGGAATTCTGGATTTTCGTGCAGATATTTCAAAAGCTCTTAGTGATAGGATTGTCCGCTTTCAGCTGACAACTCAGAACGGTACAAAAACAATTGAAACACTTCACAGCGTAAGTCTGCGAAACGAGTTAGGAATTTCCGAGCAAATAGACATTGATCCGGATATAGATCCGGTAGAACCAATACCAACTGAAACACCAACACCGGAACCAACGAAAGAACCAACACCAATTGAACTTAAAGCAGATATTGACTCAATTTTAATTGGTGCAGGAAATACGGTAGATTTAAATAAAATTATAAAATGGACGTTGCGTTATGATGATGGAATACAGAAACAGTCGGACTTGAATTTAAATTGGAAATCTAATAAAGACTTTGGTAATATTACATCAACGGGTAAAATTATTATTTCTTCAGATGCCGGAACTGAATCAAGTGGAGAATTAGAAATTACAGTTACGGACATAGATTCTGGTATATCTGGAACAGTGAAAGTTCGTATTGCCAGAATAGATATAAACAATCCTGAAAAGGGTGGAACCTATGCGGTAGGTGATGATAGGCCGCTTTCATATGTATACATGGAAGGCGGAACAAAAGTTGATAATGTAAAGGCAACAATAAATACGATACAAAAGCCAGAAGGTACTGAAGATTATAGCGGAGAGGGTCAGTTTGAACAAATAGATATTGGTACTTGGAGTGTCAAGGCGGAAATTGATTTATCCAGTAGGAATGGGTATGGTATAGTTAAAGATCAGAACACATTTTATGTTGGTGATAGATTGACGGGAGACGGTGAGATTGAAATTAATCAAACAAAATCTATTAATACTATTGTTGCTGGATTTGATTATGAATGTGCGCCTTCAGTTAATTGGGGATTTAATTTCTGGCCAAAGAATAAAGAAGATGCATGGGAGAATTATCGTATAAATTGGAGTCTGTTAGGTAAACATCCGGGGGTTAATATTACGCAGACAAGTAACTCGAAAGCAACCATTCATGTTGATTCTGCCATATTCTATAATGGGCAAGAAAAGAAGGATTATATTCCCTCAGGTTTTACTGTGCAGGCAGAATATGTTCAGTATGCTAGAGGGGATGTAAATCAAACAACACCGATATATACAAAAGTTTCTACTAAGCAGGTGAATGTGGCTTATGGTATACATTTGATACCTACACAATCAGTAGCTTATGTAGATGAAGCTTATGCAATGAATATGCAGTTGCGAGTTTCAAAATGGGATGGAAGTAAGACAGTTATTCCTGTATCGAGTACCGGAGATGGTGTTAAGACAACATGGGAAAATAGTGATGGCAGTGTGAGGGGTATTGTAAAGACTAATGCAAAAGGGCAGTGGACATTTAAAGCTCCATCTGGCGTTGTAGATAAATCAATAATTGTAGGCGCTCATTTGCAAGAAATGGGGGGGATTTTTTGCTCAAATACAACATTCCTTTTATATGATACATTTACTGTTAATGTTGAGGCTCCACCATTAACTGCACAAATTGTACCAGATGGCGACGAAACAATAGAATATGGTGAAAATCAAGAACTTTATTTGAATATTCTGGATAAACGAGATGGAAAAGCGGTAAGTAGAAATGTTACTTGGTCATTTGTGAATAATAACGAAAGCGCAGGAAGTTTATCAAAATATTCTACTGGTTCCGGAGAAAAGGAAACGACAGTTTTCTCTGCTAAGAAATCAGGAACATATACTATAAAGGCTGTATATGAAATAGTCGCAGGTAAATCAGTAACATTGCAAAAAACAATTACTGTCAGAAAACCAGAAGTGGAATTAATTATTCATGGTGATACAAGTGGATATAAAGGAGATTTAAAACAATATTGGTTAGAGGCTAAAATAGATGGAAAAGCAGTTACAGATTTGGATGTTGTATGGTATCAAAATAGTAAATGGGAAACAAAGCTTGGAACGACAAAATCCAGTGAAGACAGTAAATTTACAATTCAATACGGACTTTATCAGGGAAGCCCATATAAATTACTTGCGCTTGTTAATATTGCTGGAGAAGAATATGAAAAAATGCAGGAAATTACCTTAAATGATCATCAATATGAGGCTATAGTAAAAGTAAGAGACGCTAATACGAAACAGGAATTGGTTACTGTTAATAAAGGCCAATATGTTGAAGTATATATTCAGGCTACGATTGATGGGAATTTAACAGAAGAGTATAATGTTAAATGGGAGTATTATGGCAATAAAGAAGAAGATAAAGTGAGCATTGAAGACAAGGTAATGAAATGTACGCCTGCAAAGATAGGAGATTTAAATTATATGGCTGTTGTTACTGTTGGAGATAAAACTTTCTATCTGAAAACTCAGATACCAGTTATTGAATAATAATTAAATCAAAAGTCACAGATTAACTTTTAAAGTGTCTGTGACTTTTACATTAAAGCTCATTCAAAAATATTATTTTTGATAATTTCTAATAAAGCGGTAATTGCTGTATTGTATGGAATCTTTTCATCTAATAGTCCGATGGTAAGAGTATCGTAATCAGTTTTATAAGATTGCTTTTCAACAATTTGTCGAAGTAATTTAGAAATACTTATATTTGGATTAGCTGATGGACAAATCGGAGAAGTAGCTCGTATGTTTCTTACTTCAAGTATTAGATTTTTGAAAGTATCATCTAATGGGACTAGTAGAAGAAGTTTGTAAATGTCATATAGATGTCGAGAATGTCTTGTGATATTATCTTGTAAATAATAATCGCAAATAGCAAATATTTTATCAGCAAGTGTCCGCTCAATGCTTTGGACTTTCATACAAAAGGGAGATACTGTCGGGGTCGCACCCCCTGTCGGGAAAATAAAGAAACGAAATTTGTCTTAAAAGTTCTCTAAAGAGAGTATAAAAATCTAACTGAGCCACAGACTGGCACCCACCCAGTCTGTGGCTTTCTTCATTCCCTGGTTGACACACCGGCCATCATTTGCTACACTAAAATCACATATCTGGGAAAGTTCTAAGGCCGTTCGGTCAATCTGATTCCACGTATGAAACTGAAATAAATATGGTGGAAACAGTACAACGGCACATATATAGATTCTGCAGGAACATGCTGTTTCCTCCATCATAAGGAAAGGAGCATGCAGATGCAGAATGGAAGAAAAAAACTGGAAGAGTTGAACCTGCTGGATGATTTTCTCTTCAATGCCATGATGACATATCCTGAAATGGGAGAGAAGTTTACACGAAAGATTCTGAAACTTCTGTTTAACAAGGAGTTTCGAAATCTGAAAGTGATCGCACAGAAATCCTATGGAGGATTGAATACGGATCTGCGTGGAGCCCGGCTGGATGTTTATGTAGAAAGCGATGACAGTGCTGAGATAGATGCGTCAGAGGATGCATCCATCTATGACCTGGAGCCGGATAAGAACGATAAAGCAAAGTATATTGCCGCATTTCCACAGAGGATCCGCTTTTATCATGCTATCATAGACAGCCGCAGCCTGAAATCAGGAGAGGATTTTGGAAAGTTAAAGAGAGTATACGTGATCTTTATCTGTAATTATGATCCTTTTGGTTATGACAGAGTGAAATATACGATACGAAATATGTGCGTGGAAGAACCGGAAATGCCATACGATGATGGTGCTCAGACAACCGTATTGTATACCAAGGGTACAAAGTGTAATGACATATCCGAAGAACTCCGGCAGTTCCTGAACTATATGGAGAACACAACTCAGACAAATGCAGTAAATGATACACTGAAAGATATCCAGAAGATGGTGGATATTGTAAAGCGGGACGGGGAGGTGTCTTTAAGCTATATGAAGGGATTTGAGAGAGATACGATCATGTATGAAAAAGGTCAGGAAGCTGAACGCAAGAATACAGAGAAGGAACGTCAGAGAGCGGATTTTGCTGAAAAAGAAAAAATAGAAGCACAGAAAGAGACTGCTGAAGCACTTAAAAGAGTTGCTGAACTGGAGAAGATTTTGCAATGTAAAACTACGGAAGGTAAATAAGATTATCTTAAGATAGCCACAGACTGGCACCC